>Ga0268250_10000065_pt1 | contig 48578 bp, 43 predicted proteins | sample AgamicAsSfe_FD_200448 | JGI IMG/M metagenome (GOLD analysis project Ga0268250, IMG submission 200448) | Agave microbial communities from Guanajuato, Mexico - As.Sf.e (v2) (version 2) | ecosystem: Host-associated > Plants > Phyllosphere > Phylloplane/Leaf | place: Guanajuato, Mexico | collected...
CGTCTGCCAGAGTGACGAGCTTCTGCAGCTTGTCGGTATTCCGCTCGCCCTCACCCTTGAAGTCGTCCATGAGCAAGGCCTCTGTCCATACATGCTTGTGAAGGTTCATCAGCATGTTCTCCTCCAACGCAGTCTTTCTGTAGTTGATGCCGATAGAGTAGTAGTGGCGGTTCAGGCCATGGATAAGCGCCTGGATCGATGGCTTGTTGAGGTGGCCAACGTTGGAGGTGGTCTGGCGGGGCTCGTGGCCCATCATGAGAGCCTGGGGGTTGATGAGGCGGAAAGCATCGATGACGACTTTGCCCTTGACCGACTGGATGGGGTCAACGACGACGGCGACGGCGCGAGGTGTGAGCTGCTCGAATGACTGCTGTGTGTTGATATCGACCGATGACAGCCAGCAGCCGAAACCAGGATGTGAGTGGTACCAGCCGACGACGGTCTCTTGCCTGTGTTTGTCAGCACTGGATGTCTGTAATGGGAGCGGTGGCGGCTTCAAGAGTCCAACCGGTAGATACACACCTTCCTGTTTGTCTCAACATGTCCATCATTTTGGTTTGGAAGACGGGGTCTACAGCCTCGACAGAGACACCGGTTCCTGACTGCGGCATAGCGAAGACATCCACCACCCGTACTGTGTAATCATCCACGAACTCGCCCAGCATCAGACCCATGACTTCCATGGGCACACCGGCCCGACCGTGTCGCAGCATCTTGAGCAGTGCCAGCGATGAGATGTAGACAGTTTCCGAGTTGTCGATCAGGTTGGTGTCGCCTTGGGGTCCTCCCATACCGCCCATGCCACCTTGGGCGGCGGCAAGCATTCTGGTTAACCGATCCATGGTGATGTATTGGCGATGGCGCTGTAGGTTTTGCGAGTGCGGTGTTTGGAGAGTAGTCGAGGGTGTTGGTGGGTTGGGCGGAGCAAGTGTTTGGGTAGGCGGCGGCGATGATGAAGCTGTTGATGCTCGAGCTCTCTCACGTAACTGCGCGACTGCCAGATGCGGCGATTCGGTTATTCCGGAACCGGGGCTAAGCAGGGGTGCCCTGTCGCAGCTCGATCCATGGATGCTCAATGGCGCGCGAGGGTCTTTGTTAGAGCTCCCGCCATCTCTCCTACAGACCCCTCCACCTTTCCTTGATCGCTGACACTCGAGCACTGCGTATATCTGAACTCACCCTTCTCTGCTACCTCCCGTCCAAAATCATCTTCACCTCTCAAAGCATCATCACCACAATCCCCCACAGTCGCATAGCTGTGCGCAGCCGACAAAGATATGGCTACCACCGACATGGCGCCCACGACGGGCTCCGCTTCTTTGAACAACGGCGTCGCGTCGCAACCAAAAAAGGTCGCCTACTTCTACGACTCCGACGTCGGCAACTATGCCTATGTAGCAGGACATCCCATGAAGCCCCACCGCATACGCATGGCGCATAGCTTGATCATGAACTATGGCCTGTACACCAAGATGGAGATTTACGTAGGCAGAACCCTGATTGAGGCCCGCGTGCATCTCTGCTAACACACAGCAGCGCGCAAAACCAGCCTCCAAATACGAAATGACGCAATTCCATACAGATGAATACATAGAGTTTTTGCACAAAGTCACACCCGACAACATGGAAAGCTTCACGCGCGAACAGAGCAAGTACAATGTTGGTGACGACTGCCCAGTCTTTGATGGTCTTTTTGAGTTCTGCGGCATCAGTGCCGGTGGAACTATGGAGGGTGCTGCACGCTTGAACCGAGGAAAGTGCGATGTCGCTGTCAACTGGGCCGGAGGACTGCATCACGCAAAGAAGAGCGAGGCTAGTGGTTTCTGCTATGTCAACGACATCGTCTTGGGCATCATCGAGCTACTCAGATACAAGCAGCGCGTGCTGTACATTGACATTGACGTTCACCACGGTGACGGTGTCGAGGAAGCCTTTTACACGACCGATCGCGTCATGACAGTCTCTTTCCACAAGTACGGCGAGTACTTCCCAGGTACCGGCGAACTACGCGACATTGGTGTCGGCAGCGGCAAAAACTACTCGGTCAACTTCCCTCTTCGCGACGGCATCACCGACGACACATACCGCAACATCTTCGAGCCCGTCATCGAGGCTGTTATGACATACTATGGGCCAGAGGCTATCGTCTTGCAGTGCGGTGGTGACAGTCTTTCGGGTGACAGACTTGGCTGCTTCAACTTGAGCATGGACGGCCACGCCAACTGTGTCAAGTACGTCAAGAGCTTTGGCGTCCCAGTTATCGTACTTGGAGGTGGTGGCTACACCATGAGAAACGTAGCGCGCACCTGGGCCTACGAAACAGGAGAGCTCGTCTCGACCAAAATGTCCAAGCAGCTGCCTTTCAACGACTATTACGAATATTTTGCCCCCGACTACGAACTGGACGTCCGACCGTCAAACATGGAAAACGCAAACTCTCACGACTACCTGCATAAGATTAAATCAGCCGTCATCGAGAACATCCGAAGAACCGGAAGGCCGTCAGTTGAAGCTTTTACCACTATACCCGATGTACCCACGTCGCTGCTACGCGCGGCTGACTCAGACGCTGAAGATGAAGACGATGACATTGATGCCGATGAAAACAAGGACGTACGAATGACACAGCGCCAGCGCGACAAGCAGGTAGAGCACGATGGCGAGCTATACGACGCAAGCGATGACGAGGATTACAAAAACAGTCTTGGGGTGCGTGCACAACCTGGTACCAAGAAGAAGCGGAACATCACCGACTTTCCTAATCCCAACGCTGCTCCGGCGGACGATCTGGACGGCATGGAAGAGATCAATGGTGAAAGCGCCGTATCAACACGCCAAGCATCCGCAGCCGCCAAGTCGCGTACGCAAACTCCCGCTACCGGCGAGCAAGAAGCAGACGATGATGGTGACATTGACATGGATGCACCGCCCGCTGTACCTGCTCCTGCTGATAACCCGAACCAGTCTCAGTCGCCCACAGGAGGTGTCGTGACCCCACCTGAATCCCCACCCACCGCACCGACAGCGATGGCACCCACATCTGCCCCGACGGCAGATGTCGAGATGGAAGACAATGCAGACAAGGAAGAAATTGCTGCAGCTAAGGAAGAGGGTGAAACAGAACGCGATTCTGAGAACGTCAAGGGCGAAGTCCGGACCGAGGTTGCAAAAGATTAGCCACTTCATCGCGGTGTTTTAGTGCATTTGGGAGGCGTTTGTTCTTCAGTCGCACTGTTCTTGGGTAAACTCTTTCTGACGGGTAGCGGGCAGGTGTTTTGGTGTGATGGGAAATGGCTTGAGTCGCTCTAGCTAAGGATACCTTTTGGATTTTCTTTTCTGTTATTTTGATGCAAAGTTCTCGTCATCCGTCTACCATTTCAAGCTCCACTGGCTAGAAAGATTATGGACAACTAAGCAACAATCAACTTTACATCCCAAAGTCCTCTCCATTCCTTTCTGCCCTCTGCCTTGCTTCTTAGCATCTCAACAATAATCTTCCCAAGCCACGACATCCCACACAGGCTTGTTTCCCACTTTCTTCTCCCTTTCTTTGCCTTTCCTGCTCACTTCACATGCACCCACCATATCCTCGTCGCCATCTAACAAACCTCCGATAATACGCTCAGCAATAGCACATAAGTTAGTGACTAGGCATTTCCGATGACCCAAGGTACCGATTGTTCGAATCAGCACACGGATGCGCGGCCTGGACGATGTTGATGCAGATGCAGATGCAGGTGCAGACGACGAGGCGGTCTCGTGGACGACTAAAGCAATCTTGTGTGCCATAGCTACTCCTCCTCCAGGGCTGACAACCGGTACGTCGACGATGGGTACGCTGACGATGAGGGGATTGATGTGGGGATCGTTGAGGTAGTAGCGTGAGAGGAAGGCAAGGTGCTTGGCTGTCTCGTTCATGATATCTTTAGAGATGTCGTGCTGGGCCAATTGGAGATTGAGCTCTGAGAAGATGCGCATACGGACCGGGTCGATGGGTTGAACCATCTTTGAAATTTGGTATTGTTTTAGGACGATCAGATGGGAGGGTGACTAAAGTGACGTTATAGACAACGGGGAGGCTTTATTGGAAGGTTGCGTGTTCCTTTTCAGCCCTATGTTATTGCCATGCTGTAGAGACTGGCAAACTGTGTCGTTGTTTTGAAAGAACTGACCGATGCATGCGTGATACAAGCTACGTCAATTGCCAAGTTTGCTACAAGAAGGCCTCGATCTATGTTCAAGACACTCAATTGGAAAACTGCTTGTTCGAGCCCTGGAGTTTCCTCTATAGTTGATTGTCTACGTGCGCAGAATCATTGTCTGATGATTGTATTCTGAGATCAAAGCACCAAAGCCATCTCATCCAGATCAATATCCAATCCCGAACTCAACTGCGGAATCTGTTTGTAGTCACTTTCATCCAACGTCCTCCTTATGAACTTGAGTGTCTGTGTGCCAGTCAGTCAAACCATGATCGGTCAAAAACATTGTGTTTAATACTCACCTCAGCATAACTTGGGCTTTGATCGCTCTTCATCATTTCCAAGAATGCCCATGTCATTGCACCTGTCGGCTCTCCTTCGATGCGCGCATCCGCACTCGTTTGATCGTCTCTACAGCCAGAGAACATTGTCACCATCTTCCGTTCGCTCCCATACTGTCCCGCAAATTCTCCGCTTTCCAGGCCTTCCTCCTCTTCTTCCCCGAAATGTTTCAGGCCCTTAAAGAAGGTGCTAGCACCTGCAAGCAACTCCTTCGCCTCGCCGACTTTACTATAGGAGAAGCCACCGGAGATGATATCGCGAGCTTCGTCGGCGAGCCTAAGCCCAGCTTTCAGGTTGTCCATCAGATTAATCTGGCCGTCGCTATCGGAGCGATAGACATAAGGTAGTTCGAGTGCGCTACCAGAGTGACAACAGTCCATGACGACGAAGAGAGTGCAGTCACGGGCCATATAGGTAACAAGATGCTCATGGAGAATGGTACTGGAGATCTGACCCCGCTGTTCGAAATCCACAGGAACGATCGAAGCATCCATACCCGTGGTCCTATTGCCATCTACATCTGCAATTTGTCCGCCGTGGCCTGAATAGTGCAGAAATAGCGTGCAACCAGGTTCAGAGACGAGCCAATCCATGGCTGCGAGAAGGTTGTGGCCTGTAGGGAAGTAGGGTGAGTCGTATGGCACTTCAGGACGATCAGTCAAGATGACACGGTCTTTGTGTGAGTTAGTGTAGCCGCGGTAGGAAAGGAATTCAGCCATGTTGTCTACATCGGAATGGCAGCCCTTCAGTTCGTGGCTACTGCCAACATAGTTGATGCCGATGAGGAGACTCTTCTTGCGTCTGTAGGACATGTTGGGCTGAGATATGATAGTTGAAGGTAAGAGTTGAATTGAAGGATCGAGGGTAAGATTGACGATAGGAGTGGCTGAAAAGTGGCGGAGGTTTGTAGCGTGCTGTCAAGTTGGAGGGGTAGTGAATGATGTGGCTGATCACTGTCCAATCAATCCTAGCAGGCCGACGCGTCGCTCCGCCCACGTGCATGCGCGATTGTCGGGTACAATCGCGTACAATGGAACATGCCTGCATTTTGCTTAAGTCTGAAGGCTTTGGGCTTGCATTTGTGCGTCTTTAGCCCGGTGCGGACAGGCCAGAGAATATGACGTCACTCACCAGCACGAGGACTATTCTATACTGTGTTCTCGAACGTCGATAGCTGTGGTATATACCGCGCGCCGCTACTACTCCACTATGAACCGCAATATCAGTCCACCGCCTGCGAAACGACGCAAAACCGGCTCAGATACGGCGACGGCTTCCCAGCAAACAGTGCCTGCAAACACCCCTGCACCTCTTCCACCACACAACGCAAACTCCCTACGTATCTTTTCCTGGAACATTAATGGTATCCTTCCGTTCTTACAAAAGCCCATAACATCCTTTTTCGAACCCACCAAAGCTATAGGCACCACGGATGGGTCCCCAAAACACGCATTATTACCAGCGTCCTTGAGGGCGTTTCTACAACGACACCAATGGCCATCAATACTCTTCCTGCAAGAAGTAAAAATCGCATCTGCGGACGAGCGGACCCAGAATTTTGTCAGGGCAGCCCTGAAATCTTATCTGCCAACAGAATTAGCATATGCCGATGAACGTGGCCCGTTGTATGATGCATACTTCACGCTCCCAAGCGACAGATTTAACGCGCGCGGACCCAAAGGTAATGGCAAGATATACGGTGTATGCAGTATCGTCCGTCACGATCTCATGGGTACTTATCATATCGCCATGCGAACAGTAGATTGGGATAAAGAAGGACGCATCCACATTGTAGAAGTCAGCTCGAGGACCAGTGAAGCGAAACTAGCAATTTTCAACATCTACGCAGTAAACGGAACTGATAACGCCTATTTTGATCCCTCAACAGGCGCCAGAATAGGCACGCGGCATGACAGGAAACGCAAATTTCATATTCTGCTAATGCGAGAATGCAAGGAGCTGGAGGCACAAGGATGGGATGTGTTGTTGGCAGGCGATATGAATGTTGCCCTTGATGAGCGAGATGGACATCCCAATTTACGTATCTTCGCACAGGCACACGTTATCAATCGAGCGGACTTTCATGCTAAGCTGCTGAATGGTAATGGGAAGGACAAGAATGATGGCTTTGGTGGTGTTGATGTTTGGAGAAAGATGCACGAAGAAGAGCGACGGTATACGTATTTTTCGCGAGGCCGGAAATGGGGAAGTAGTTGTGATAGAGTGGACTACTTTATCGCTGGGAGAAAGGCGTGGGAGAAGGGATGTGTCAAGGCTTGTGGAGTAATGGACAGCGAAAAAGAGATGGGGCCAAGTGATCATGTGCCAATTTGGGCGGACTTTGAACTGAAAACGGAAGACGAGAAGGAAGAAAAGCGATAAGAAAGAAGTACGAAGCTGCTAGCGTCTCGGATTCTTGATTGATGACTCCAAAAGTCAATATACGCCTGACGTGTAGCAAAACGATTCCAAAAGCGCCATGTCTCACGCGGCCGCGTTTGCTTCCAGCCACCCATCTACTCTGCCTCCCCAGTATCGGCAACAAAGAACGGACTCGTCCCCATTCCGTTAAATGCATTGACCTCCCACAACTCAGTGGTTCCATGCAAGACCTCGTAGCGGTTGTACGATCCACATCCACTCCCACGATTGACACACTCTGTAGTAATCTGCCCCGCAATACGTTCTCCCACCTCTTGGCCCTCAAACCACGCGCCGTGAAGAAAGCCAAAGTATTCCGCACTCATTGCTTCGCCAGCAAAGTATAGTCTGCCTAGATTTGCGCGAAGATTTTGATGCATCTCGAGCGTGGTGCCGGCAGGCCAGTTGGAGTAGGATCCGTAAGACCATGGCGTTTGCGACCAACGCGGGTAGGTGAAGGCAATCGGTTCTGGGATAGTGGTATTGGGAAACATCTTACGGAGAACGGCCATGCCTTCGGCCTTTGTGGTCTCGTCGTCTTGTGCCTCGATGCGATAAGACTGTTCGTCGACAAGTGTGGCAAAGATGATGTTGGAGTCTGGTAAGAAGCCTTCTGTTGATAAGCTCTGCCAAACAGTGTAGTATCCGCGTGTCGTTGGATCGGCGTACAGGAAAAACTGCTTGTCATCTGGCCAGAAGGTTTCGTTGAATTGGAAGAAGAGTTTGGTATATGTGCCGAATGAAAACGTGGCGATGGCGGATTGCTTCCACTCGGGGAGTTTAGGCTCGAATGTGATGGCGTCGTTTTGTAGCACACCAAGTGAGACGGTAGAGATGGCGTAGTCAGCCTCTACGCATGAGCCGTCCGAGGTGGTGATGTGTACTCCAGTATCTGAGTAGGTGATATTTGAGACGACAGTGTTGAGAAGGAGGCGTGGATCGTTGGGCTTTAGGAATTTGGACGCTTGATGCTTGAGCCACGTATTGAAACCGCGTTGGTCGGTACAGACTGTCGAAAGTTTGAGTTAGTCTAGATCGTTTTCCACAATTCAATTTCATACAGTTACTAATCTCTGAGAAAGCGTAGTAAGTCAGGTTGTATCCTGTGATACCATAAACGAAGCTCGACTCCTCTGGTGTCTATGAGCGGACCTATCAGCATGTATAAGGGATGTTTGCTCTCGGATAATTCTTACTTGGGCAGTCTCCCAGTCCCAGAGATAGTACTCGACAGCCTTGCGTGCAGGGTCGCCCTTCGGTCTCCATCCGCTTTGCCACAGGCCGGCGCGAAAACTTCTGTCTTGCAAGTTTTCTGATAGTATAGTACCAGCGCTTTGTTCGAAGATACTCCAGTACTCCTCAAACTCATCTAGTATATCCGTGTAATCTACAGCACCCGTCTCATTATAGGTCGCGATGGAGAAGGCGTCAGAATTGGGACTAGAAAGATTGACTTGTTTCGAGAAAGTCCAGACAGGGTTTTCTGGGCCGTCGACGGTATCTTCACCTAATCCGGAAATCCAATTCGCGCCTAGCTCGACGGTGTAAGGGTTGCCGCTGGGATCAGAGCCAAATTTGGTGTTTCGCATGCGGCCACCAATGTGATCTTGATACTCCAGAATCAGGAAGTCAGTGACGGACTGGTTGGCAAGTGCTTGCTAAAAATCGTTAGTATATGGATAAAGAAGCATGTCTAAAGTAATTGTGGGACGGGCCGATCCATCCGGCCGCTGTTCAGTCTTGCCGGCGTCTCCCTCTGTAGAACAAATGTTCATGTAGACTTACTGCGGCTGTGATACCAGCAACCCCGCCACCTCTACACACGGTCAGCCAATTGGACTCTACTGTCTAAGTAGAACATACATGATGGCGACAGTGGTCTTCCTGCACGTGCTGTTGTTGTCTCGCCCAAGAGTCGCAGACGTAGCAAAAGTTAGTCTTGGCGCAAGACCAGCGGTCATGAGTAACGCTCTTGCCAGCTTCATGGTGGATAAACTCCGAAGAATGGTTCGGATGAATGTAAAGCTTGTTCAAGACTGACGCACCCCGGCAGGTACTTATTGCTTCATCCGATAGTGCTTGCTAGGGTACATATTTCAAGTGTAGTCCTGTCTGGTTTAGCCTCCGTTACCTTCCCCCGCATTAGTTCCACAGGAAGAACCGGGGATGGTAATTGTACTCGAGGTACAGTAGTACCGGCGAGTTGCATCTTGCGGATGTCGATGATTCGATGTTGATGCGTCACTAAGCAGATACGGACCTGCCTAATAGAGTCATAGCCTGAGGGAAAACACAGTAGGGCAGTGGTATACCAAATGCTAAACGCAGGAACGGAGAGGACCAATCTGCAGCTGGATGGAAAGAGCATGGTGTGCAAGGTCGGGCAAGCGCCGAAGCAAGCCAGATGATTGGTAAACGCCGAAGATGATAAGAGCGCCGCGTGTACTTGCTGGATGCGTAAGGTGACGTCGCCATGGGTCGTCTGTGCTCGTCGGCGACACCGCAGTGCTTTTGCCGTGGTGCAAGATGAAGTTGTAGCTCCGTCAGAGATAACGCGTCGTTGCAGCATTGACGCGCTGATGTTAGCTCGGCAAGGCTGGACCCGAAGTTGCACCGCGTGAACTGGAGGAAGCTATGGCTTCGGAGGGTTGCGATGGTACCACCACCATCACTACGCGTGTCTGTTGCGCATGCGCGAACCCTCGGTTATAACTCAAAGATGGTGAGCAAGTTGAGCTGGTCTAATTACGTGAGGGCTCCAAGACACGGGAAAGGCGCAAGTTTTTTTTCGGGACGGCACGATAGCGGGGTTCTTGATCATGTCCCCCTTCGCTCTTCGCTCCCATTGACACTCAATTCACCTCTTCATACCCAATTCTCATTTCCTAGAACGCGTCGTTGTCTCCTTACAAGTACGGTAATATAGCCAGGATGCATCCGAGTAGCAGAAAGCCCGATCAAGGTAACGTCAGATAGCACAGCGCATGAGACCGGTGTTCGCTCGTCAACGTCTTTGTTGGCGGCGATCTGAGATATACGGTCTGAACTTGATCAGGTTAAAGCCTGCGAAAGGACTCATGCTTTGCTTCCCTCGCTCCGAGGCTGCTACTAATGGCTGTAGGTCGCCGACGTCATGGAACCCAACACGAACCCGCCTAATGACAAGAAATCTGTATTTGCGCCGCATGCGAGCAACGAGCTCCGACTGCCTGTCAGCGCACGCGATACTGAGAATGAAGACCTGGCACAAAAGAGCAAGTGGCAGGACATGTGGAAGTCCTTTGAGAGACAGCTTGTCGCGTACAACCTTGAGGCGCGCGGCATAGAACGCGTCGAGCCAGAGGAGCGACAGGACTTGCGTCTGCTTGGCTACTCCCAAGTGGCCATAATGTGGTTCAGCGTCAATCTTGCGGCGAACAACATCACGCTGGGCATGCTCGGTCCTGCTGTCTTTGCCCTTGGTTTCCTCGATGCTTGTTTGCTCGGCGTTTTCGGCGCATTCGTTGGCTGTCTAGTGGTGGCTTACATCGCGACGTTTGGCCCAAAGGGTGGGAATCGGACTATGATCTTCTCACGATACGTCACGGGCTGGTGGCCATCCAAGGTCGTTGTCTTGCTCAACATCATCGTCCTGCTCGGCTACGGTAAGACATGTCCCTGTACCAGCTGCATGTGAGACATGTATTGACTTGGTACACGCACCTTTTAGGCATGATCGACTGTGTAGTCGCCGGACAGATTCTTTCCGCTGTCTCGGACAACTCCATGTCCGTCGTAGTCGGCATCATTATTGTAGCCATCATCGCGTGGGCTATCACTACCTTTGGCTACCAGATCTTTCACTATTATGAGCGCTGGGCTTGGCTACCGCAGCTGATTGTGCTCTGCATCCTAGCTGGCCTTGCTGGTCCGCAGTTTAATATTTCCTCTGAGTCTCACGGAGATGAAGACCCAGACACTATCATTGGCAATCGCATCAGCTTCTTCGGCTTGACGCTCGCCGCAGCTATCACATACGGTGGCGGAGCAGCCGACTACTTCGTCTACTACCCGGAACACGCATCGTCATTCAAAATATTTGGCATGACCATGCTAGGTCTAATGTGCAGTTTCACCTTCGCCTTCATCTTGGGTATCGGCCTCGCATGCGGTATGCTGACCAACACGGACTGGGAAGCAGCGTACGGAATATCGCAAGGCGCTCTCATAGTCGAAGCGTACAAACCGCTAGGCGCGTTCGGTTCCTTCTGCGGCGTGGTGGTTGCCTTGGGTCTTGTCGCCAACCTCATTGTCCCTACGTACTCTTCCGGGATTGATGCGCAGATACTGGGACGTTATGCGGGTGCTATACCAAGAGTGATATGGAATACCGTTGGTGTAGTCATCTATACAGTCTGCGCATTAGCCGGACGCGCACATCTTGCTGAGATTTTCACCAACTTTCTAGCTCTCATGGGCTATTGGGTCTCTGTCTGGATCGCGGTTATCCTGGAAGAGCACTTGGTCTTCTGTCGCAAGACCGGCTTCAACTGGCAAGTCTGGAATCAGAAGAAAAAGCTACCACTCGGTATCGCCGCTTTTACAGCGTTCGTTATTGGTTGGATCGGCGCAATCATGTGTATGGCTCAGGTTTGGTACATTGGACCAATCGCTAAACAGGTTGGAACTTACGGAGCCGATGTAAGTAAAAGCTGAAACCTTGAGCTATTTGTAACTAACGTGATCAGATGGGCAACTTTGTCGGTTTCGCGTGGGCTGCAATTGTCTATCCTCCTTTGAGAGCATGGGAATTGAAGCGATTTGGCCGGTGATCAAGAAGATTCCTGAACACCCTATGAACATCACTGCCATCAGGACAACATGCTTGAACCTCATACGCACCTGATGGCCCTCCGGAATCGTTGCTGCGCAAGTCAAATATGTCAATCTCTCGTCATTCGTTCGTACCATTTCCGATCTGTGATGCGATTGATGGTCAGAGTAGATCTCAAATACTGGCCACAAGTTCAGGGTTCAAGCATGTGCAGATCGTAAGTTTGGCTCTGAGGTTGTGTCTGAAATACAACCGTTCAAATCATCGAGCTATCGCAGTGATTCATTTCAGTTCTCACGTCCACAATCTTTCACTTCTCATACTATCAAGTCATGTTCATAGATTAATCATGCTCTCGTCTTGTCGTGGTCAAAACAGCCATATGTGATGCTTTTCAGTCTGAGTTTCCGCTTGGTGCATGGTCTATACAAGGATGCGTAGGATAATCTGCTACTAACGACGATGCTACCGTTGGCTTCTCACTGGACTTACATGATGTCGTCGTCGAAGCCGCCTTCATTCCATCTATAGCTGCCGTCCAGTATACCTTATTGACAACACCGGAAAGAGCTAATGAAGGTGCTGGGAAGTAGCGTTGACGGAATTAGAGATTATGCAGTCACGATACGTTCGTTTGAAGGACACGGTTGTACAGTGAACCGCGCTTGAGAAGAATATGAAGAAGAGGGAGCCTATTGGAGGATCAAACTAAACTCGGAGTGATGAACCAAAGGAAGACTGATACCCAGGCATGACCCCAGGAAGCCATCAGCACGAAGAACAAGTTTACCAAGCATGCGGTCGGATCTTTATGGAGAAACCTCAACTTGGAGTATACCATGCGTGTCCTTTGTAAGTCGTACTTGACTTTCATGTAGCCTGGAGGTATGCGAGGTAGTTCGAGTCAACGCGCTAACAAGACAAAACAGCTCGTATACTCTAGGGCATGCTCTGCCCATGCGAACGACTTCCCGAGCTACCTACATCTCCATCTACCATCTACCATTCTGAATCTCATTATTTCACCCATCATCTGTTGTATGCTCCTGCATGGACTTCACCTTCCAGTATCTAGGTTCGCTCAACGGTATGTTGTTGCCGCGCGTCCACCGCTCCTGCCCCCAAGAGTTGATCCCACGTTTGGCGCTACGGTGACTGCGATTTCTCTCACCTCAACCGGGCACAATCATAAAAGCTGTCCACTCACAAGGTCGTCTCTTTTCCTCCTTCGTGACACGACCATGATTCACGATCTCATCGACCTTGACGGTGACAGTGCCTCTCTAAAGAGCACTACTAACGGTCTCGTCGGCAAGATGACGCTCGCAAACAAGGGCGTAGAGCCAACTCACCGTGACAGCTTCTCCGACCTTGCAAGCATGATGAGGGCTAAGAAGCTGTATACACCGATTTCGACGCCTGCGCCACCTCCGCAGCCGCTCACTGTCGCGCCCAATGGTAGGTGCTTCAACGGCGTATCGTTCTGACCTTTAGCTAAAGCCATACAGGCCCTCGTTTCGCCAGTCGTGTCCAGTCTGGCTCCAGCATTTTTTCTCCGCTGGCAAGGTCGTTTCAGCCTACCGAATCCGTCGCTGCATTCCTCCAGGAACAAGAGCTCGCGGCACCACCACTTGTCGCCTCCGAGCCGATCTTGGAGTACCGTCCAGAGAACATGAGACTCTTCGAAACTATGGCCGAGGCAATCATCAGCTACAAAAGCGACGACGATAGCGAATGCGATCATCATCGTCGTAGGCGTTCACCATCACCACTGTGCAAGCAGCCGCTCCTCATCTCAGGCCTTGAGCTACCGGCAGGTGTAGGACCCACCCATCCACCCACCCCCACTGAATCGCTCCAGTACTCACCATCAGGCTTCCGATTCGATCAAGAAGCCGTTGTACGGGTGACCAAGCAGAACTGGGAGTCCTTGGGCAAAGAGCTCAACACGATCAAGAAGCAGAAGCTGGAGCTAGAGAGTCAACTTTCGACCCTCGAAACAAACAACGCAGTCCTTCGAGACGTTGATCACGACATCAGCGTGCGGCTCGGCAAACTCAAATACCAGAACGAAGCTAACAAAGCTCAGAAGGCAGCAATGGGTCGATCTTTGTCTGAGAAAGAGATCAAGATCAAGACACAACAGCTTGAGATTGACGAGTTAAAAGGACATATTAAGACGACAGAGAACGCTCTTTCCGCAAAAGACCACGAGCTGGAAAACCTCAGGCAGAAGATGAAAGAGAGTGAACGTACCATCGACCGGGTGACTCGCGAACGGGACGAGGCATCCCGCGCTTGGACGAACTCCGTTGATCACCTCAACCGAGCCCGCAACCTAGCCGACACCCTGGCTCAGCGAGAGAAGCTCATAACCGATCTACGCCACCAGATCGTGGCTGAACAGCTCAAGGTCGCTGGGTTAGAAGATGATCTTGAGGCCGCCCAGGAGAAGAGCAATCAAGCTGATATCGATGATGTCAAGAGCAAGCTTATGGAGAAGACCAGTACTTGCGATCGCCAGCGCAACCAGCTCAAAATGATTGAGGCGCAACTCAGCCAGAGCCAGAGCCGTTTGATGAAAATCACTAACCATGGCGAGTCTCTCTGTGGCGCTGCACACGTAGTCAAACCTTCTGGGACCAGCAAACTTCCCAAGTTAGTGATCTCGTGCGTTGAGTGTTACAACAAGAATCTGCCGTGCGACAACGGTGCCAGGTGCCGCAACTGCGTCGAGAACAACACTCAGTGCGCACGCTGGAGGTGCTCTCTGAAGCACAAGTACGGCGAATGCCCTCTCACACCCTGCCCTCTTTCACACGATTCCCAAGGCTGGCTCGTCCTGCGAACAGAGCGTCCCGAGTGGTAAGGGGCTTGAGCTGCTGGCGAACTAATTGGACGAAGTATCGTCGAGGCCACTCATAAATATTCTTCTGGCGCTAGGGCTGGGTTTCTAGGTAAATATGAGTCAGGAGTTTCATGGTCATGAGCAACTGAGTGCTGGCAGTGATCAGGTTAAATAACATGTGAAAGTAGTTCATCCATATGAGACCGTAGGATAGGACCAAGTTTACGAACTCTTGGGTTTCACATAAAGTGAGATAATATACTCACAATATCATGATTGGCGTTCTTGCCATTTAATCATGCGTATCTCATGATACGAGCGTGCTGTTCATCGTCTCAGTTACAGCATGTACTTTCATCTGACTTGCTACACCTGTTCCTCTTGTGACGTGAAGTATCCCTCTTTTCTCTTTACTTCATCTAGGGCGTTCACCTCAAACTTGATCCAGCCTGTCCCGACAGTCGCTTCCGTACTCCCAGACTAGTTGTATGGGTGTCTTAGATTCATTTCCCTACCACCGAAATGGTGATCACTAGTTTCGTGTTGAGAAGGGAATTATAGTCCATCTGAAGGCTGCTGACCCTTATCGTCCAGATGGAAGCGTGGCCAGTCAGACTGAGTACTCGTGCAGATTGCGCTGAGATTAGTGGGGTTTCTACTAGTGAATGGTCGTAAGTATGCTGATATATGCCTGCTGATGGTTTAGAGATTCGTCAGTGAGCCGTAGGGCATGTTGGTAAGCATATTGTCTAAGACGGTACGAATGTGCGTGCGTTGAACGAACAATCGTTGGGGCTAGTAATCTCAGGCCTTAGTGGTATAGGCTTCTCCAGCTACATGGTCATTGAGATAAGCTCTGGTCGAATGAAACATTGCAACGATAGACCACACGGTCGGAATAGAGATGAAACCCAAGGCTATACTATAAATAGAAGAGGTAGGGAATGGGTCGTAAAGATCAATAGATTTTGCATCAGCTTGTTGTATGCATGCAGGAACTGGGCGCAGAAGATGTGTAGGTGAAAGTTTCAGTATGATTACTATAATACAAAGGCTCGTTGACAGCCTGTTTTCATTACCACGCACGACAATTCCCAGCTCTGCTCACCGCAAAGCAAAATAAACAAACAAACAATCAATCAATCAATCAATCAAGCACGTATATACTATCATCACTCTCATCGCCTGCTCCAACAGCCTGTTTATTACGAGGAGACAGCCGTTTCTAACGACTTCCTCTCCTTTCTGGCGTAGGCCCAGGTACCATGACTTTGAAAGGCATCTCCCGACCCGCAGCACCTCCCGCGCTCACCGGCGCATACGGACTGAAGTGCTGCCCTTGTGGCTGTTGAGGTTGTTGCTGAGATGGAGCAGGTGCCAGCACCTGCTGTCCATTCTGCACTGTAGCAGTACTTCTCGGTAAGGACTGACCACTGCTCTTTGGCCTTCCACCTGCTGGACTTTGAGGTCCGTACGGGCTAGGGTATGTGGGCATGCCCATGGGTGCGGGAGCAAGCTGACGGGGGCCAGCTCCAAATGGTCCACCCGCGGAGCTCGGAGGCTGAGTAAGGGGAATACCTGAATGAGGATGGGGCGGATGGTGGGCATATGGACTCGGGAAAGAGCCGGTTGGTAACGCCGCAAGTGGCGAGTATTGCATCATCATGTGGTGCGGTGGTGGTGGGGGTGGCCCACTGACATACATGTAATGACCCGGTGGGCCAGGAGGACCTTGAGTGTACTGAAGGTATGCTTCTGGAGGGGCGTGATGAGGGCTGTGTTGTGGAGGAGCATGTTGAGGATGGTGGATTGGAGATGCTTGTTGCGACTCTGAAGCCTGTGGTTGGGGCGTCGCGCCAGTTGCCGAGCCTCCAGACTGCCGCGCACCCCTCCGGTTTGATGAATTCGAGCGCGAGGGAGTGGGCTTTGCAGGCTTTCCATCTTTTTCGTCTTGCTCACGCTTCTTCGCCTTGCGTTCAGCCCACCACATCGTCATAGACTGGCTTCGCTTCTCACTCTTCACACGCGGTTTTCGTCTCGAGCCTGAAGTCGGGGATGACTCGTCGACATAGTTATTCGTGTATTGGCTCAGCGGTGCAGTGAGCATATATGCGTCAGGCGTACTAGACTCACTTGGATGCACAAGCGGCACTTCTTGAGGTGGCGCGGTGTGCTGTGATGTGCCTTGGAAAACCGTCTCAGCAGAGTTCGGTGCCATCAAGGGTATGCCATCCGGGAAAGGCTGGGCATCAATGGTAAACTGACCTTGACCTTCACTCATTGAGTTCAGTGCGGGTGGCGGAGCGTTCGGACCATGTGCTGAAGGAACCGGGGTTCCGGATTCGCTCGTCTTCTTTCGTGGACCCTTTTTCACCCCATAGTCGCTACGCCGAGCTACATTCTTACTACCAGCTGGACGTCCGCGCTTGGGGTTTGCGTCGGAGTATTCGTCGACATCCATTGCTGAGGACTCCTCATCTCCGGAACTGCCAATAACCGACTCTTCCCGCATCTCTTGGATGCGTTGATGGAGTAAATTACTAGCCGTTGTTCGTGCTCGCTTCGTGCCTCTTCCTTCTGGTTCCGGTGTCTCTGAGGTCGGTTTTGCAAATCGGCTAACCCCCTTCTTGCGTGCACCGCCCCATCCGTTGTGTTTCTTGGGGGTATTGGCTCCAGTCCCGGTATCAGTGCCATCGAACTTGCGGGTGGCCCTTCGTTGCCGCTTTGATGGCCGACCTTCTTCGTCTTCTTCGCCTTCGTCTTCGCTAGGAGCTGCTGATTCTAGCATGTCACGTGTGCGACGTGTACGTAGCTCTCTCCGGCCACCCTTCTCTGCACCTGGTCGCTGTGCCCAAGGATCCTGGCAGCCTGGAGGCTTCTTCGGGTCGTAGACATAGCCATATAGATCAGCCTCCTTCATATCTTCGAAGATCTCCGGGGCCAGAGGAATACGCCCACCATTACAGGCTTTCTTGGCTGGGTGCATGTGAGGTGCGGTCTGGAACTATTAGTGGGTGAGAGTAGAGGAATGGCAGTGACTTACTCTTGCATCTAACATGAGGTATTCATCTTGCCACGCTTTGAGAATCTGTTGCGCATTTTGCGTCAGTGCATAGAGATTCTCAGTACTTCGTTGCGCCGCCGGAAACTTCGTCAGAGCTGCAATAGCAGCTTGTACATCAGCCATCGGCTTGAAGCGCTTCTGCAAGAGGTAGTCTGCTCTATCTTCGCACTCAGCCTCGATTGGAGAAGGTGCATCTTCAACAAAAGGATCGGGCAGATCCGACTCAGAGAGGACGTCCTCTTCAGGATCCAGCAGTTTTGGAACCGCAGACTCTGCAGGTGTTGAAGCGGATTCCCGTGGCGTCTGCGAAGCCGAGTCCGGCAGAGCAATCTTGGGAACCGCAAGTTTGCCCGATCTCTTGGACGTAGGCTCGGATCTGGACTCAGGCGCTGGGGCAGATGTGTGGGCATCGTCGTCGAAAGAGTCCTGGCCAGGTGGCGCAGAACCTTGTGGCGTCCTTGATGGTTTATGTATGACGTCTATGCGATCAAACTCAGCCTCGCTATCGTCATCTTCAATTGCTTCTTCGTTTTCATCCTCGGAACTTTGCGCAGAGTGAAGGTTGTGTAGTCGCATGGTTGGCTTGGCATTGCCGTTGGGTGTGCTCTGATTGGACGGTTGATCATCATCATCTTCTGTAAATGGAAAAATGGCAGCAGCATTACGAGCAGCTTTTGAGGCGGATGCGGTCGCTTTCGTGATTCCTCCTCTTCCACCCCTTCCACCCCGGCTACCTCTGCCGCCGCGACTGCCTCGGCCGCGTCCACCACGTGAGCCTCGACCACCGCGTCCACGGCCGCCTCTTGGCGCTGGCTGAGGTGCAACAGGCACTTCAACTTCACTTTCTTCCGCACTCTCTTCTTCAGAGTCAGATTCGTCTTCTGGGCTAAGCGATCGCTCCATCAGAGATCCCACGAGCGATTTGCGCTCTTTGGGAAGTTTTCCGTGATGCTTCTTGAGACCATCGAAGAACTCGGGAGAGAGGCCGAAGACCATAAATAATGGATGCTCGTACGAGGCATAAATTTCAGGTGCAGCTTCGAAGGAGTTGCCAGAAATGTTGGAGGCAGAACGAGTGGTTTTTCTGGTAATGGTTGGACTCAGCTTGGTAGGACTGAACCTTGGTGCAACCGTGTCTGGCGCATCTGATTCTGATGGGGCTTGTTTTGCTCCTCGCCCACGAGTCCGGGAAGGCGTGTCATCTTGGTAGGAATTGCGACGTGGAGCTGCGCGCGTAGCCGCACCCCTTGGACGTGGCATCAGGATGATAGTGTGGACCAATGCGAGTAATGAATGTTGTGTTGAGTTTTGGTGTGTACCTGGCGAGGCAATGTCTCCATGTAGGGGCCCAGGGAGGCGTAGCGCGAATCGCAAGCCTTCAGGGTGACAAAAGCTGCAGGCAAAGAAGATGAACGAAACGTTGCGCCCCAGCAATGAATGTGCGCAAACACGGGCAAGCAGTTGATAGAGAGTATCAAGAAAAGGAAATGTCAAATGGAATAGTCAGTGAATCGGCGTGTGATGATCTTTGTCTCGGGGCGTGGCTGCTTCAGCAAAAGCGAGCCGAACCATGATGCGCTTGGCGCATGCTCGGGCGACCAATGACCGCGAGACGCTAAATTGACTGGCATCTAGCTGTGAGATGGTCCAAACAATGCGGCCATGACTTGGATATTGTAGTGATATCCGCTCAATAGACGCATCTCCACCTTCTGGGTAACTTGCCATTGGGGCGACTATTATTCAGGACGCATCTCCCCAGTTCTCAGCCATCATGCCACCAAAAACCGCCGACGAGGAGCTCGCCGAGCTGGAGATGTTGGCTGAGGCTCCCGTACCCCCGCCGAAGCATACTAAAGGGTCTCGCGCGCCACGACAGAAGATCCAGAAGCAGGAAGATGATGACGCACTAAAGGACCTCGAGGAGTTGGAGCAGCTTGGAAAGTCTCAACCAGCAGCCCCACGCCAAGTCAGTCGACCAAACACACCCAAAGTGTCATCGTCGTCGACTACATCTAGCACCCGCCGCGCCCCAGGCGTGGCCACTCCCTCTTCTGCTGGCTCAGCACGCACGAGCGAGGACAACAAGCCTGCGCCGCCGAGGAAGTCAGGCGAGAGTACTCGTTCCTTCCACCAGAGCTTTGCGCCAACCGAAGAGGAGCCTGCCAAACCTCGTGCACCCGAGCCTCGTGAGGAGAAGCAGTCAGGGGGTTCATGGTGGGGAGGCGGATGGGGAGGACTCGTATCCACAGCCACTGCAGCTGCTGAGACTGCAAGGAAGCAAGCAGAAGCCGCTTACCAGGAAATCCAGAAGAACCAAGAGGCTCAACGATGGGCAGAGCAAGTACGAGGGAACGTAGGGGCCCTCCGTGGCATTGGTACAACTCCATTTCATCCTGTGTGACGTATCAATCTAACAACACGTAGGCGGCGAACTTGGCAAGCGTGCCGTACCTACTTTCACCAACCTGTTGAATACCCTCGCGCCGCCCATCTCACAACATGAACGCCTCCAGATCCATATTACACACGATCTTATCGGATATCCCTCGCTCGACCCCCTCATCTACCAGACCTTTGCCCAAGTTATGGCACAAGTAGAAGGCGGCGACCTCATGGTCATTCAGCGAGGCTCAGAGTCAACACAGCGTGGATCGTTGGAAGGCTACCGAGGCGGTGGTGGAGGCTGGAACGACGGACCATGGTGGCGACACACAGACAAACGCGATCTTTCAGTAGTCAAAGGGCTTGTAGAGGGCACCAAGCTCGCAAGAGTCAGCGCCGAGTCATACGCGAATGAATTCTTCGGTGCAAGGGGAGGTGTAGAAGAAGCTGCCAAGCAAGCTACAGAAGTCCTAAGTGAGACAAACCCAGTACGGAGTAGCGACATTTTCATCGCAATTCAAGCCGTCAGCTATCCCGCACAAGACGACCTCTTCGCCACATCGTCGTCGGAAGAGAAGTCGGAAGTTCAAGAGCCAAAGGATGACGAGGAAGAGGTAGCGTTTGCAGTTTATCTCCATGATCCAATTCATGGCATCTCATTCAAGTCTGTCAGCCAGTCTTTCCCGTCAAAATGGGTGGACTGGCTAGATGCGCCTGCCAACACCGAGGCGGCAGGCGAGGAACAGCAACTACCACAAGAGATCTACGAGATTATCGAAAGCGGCGGTGTGGATCCAAGAGAATGGGTTAGTGAGTGGATGGAAGAGACAATCAACTTGAGTGTAGGCATCGTCGCACAGCGCTATGTTGCAAGGCGGATGGGAGTTGGAGAGGGAGGACTAGGCAGAGGAAAGGCTAGGGAAGCAGTCGTCGATGCTGGAGGCGGCGAAGCTGCACGAGCGGGTATCATTTGAGAACACGACGACGAGATTACGGTTCCTTTCATTTCTCTGGTGACGGCAAGGCGCTAGGTATGCTACTTGGAGACTCACAGGATTGAGCTCAGCATTTGCCCTACGAATAGACGACTTTGTTCGCCATATGCTTGCTCCAACTCCCACATTATGTCCAAGTGTACCTTGTGCCGTCGGTTTTCGCAGGTAGCCACTTGGGGCCTGTCTTGGGTTACACGATAGCATCACACCAGGCTCGTGGTTCCATACTGCTGACCACGCTTATCGCATGCAAAGTCCCTTATACGTCCGAGTCCTGCTGTTTATGCTGAGCTTTTGGATCTGCACGGCGACAAGTCTCTGCGCCTCGCCAAATACTTGGTGGTGCCATGGCGACTTTTCAACCAGACTTCTTCTTGTCACCGCCTTCCTTCTTGTCCTTCTTTCCTCCCTTGAGCATTTCCAGATGTCCGGCCTTTTGCGCGAGGAGCTTCTCGGTCTGTCCTATCAGCCCAGAGCTGCTCTTGTGCACAATCTTGTTTTGCTTTATTATCGCGGCATTTTTGGGCTTGATGACACGGGCGCCGCGTTGGACTCGCTGGGTTGGTCTGGAAGCATGTTGTCAGCAGGAGCGCGTGGGAGGTCGAGCGCGGAGCTAGACTTACTTCTTCGGAGCAGCGGCCTTGGGTTTCTTGACGGCACCTTGAGCCATTGCGGAGGTCAGGTTGTGAGGCGTGGGGCAGAGAGGCGGGCGGAGGCTTGCGCAAAGTCTATTCTTGTCGAATCGGATCGGAACAGAGCTTGTTCGGGTGATTGGAATCCGAAGACTAATCACAGCGATAGTACGAGCCGCGAGATCTCCACTAGGACTTGGTTGCGGTGTAGGGCGAAGACGGCTGCTTTGGATAATTGAAAGTCGCGCTTTCCAACATTTTTCGCGATCCTTGGCGTTGCCGCTGCGCTAGCTAACATGGGCATGGTCCTTTGCGGGGGAGTGCATTTAGCCTTTTCACCCAACGTGGGGAGACTCTCCTTGAGGCCGAGGACCCGTTTTCCAAGCCTCCGCCTTCGCCCTTGGTGCAAATCTCCGCTCCTGGAAGAGCTTCAGGCCTTGACATGCTGGTGACGGCGTCGGGCGACGACGAGGCTACACGGAACAATTTCGCCGTGGTCTCAGCATCATAGACATGACATCCGCATGTCTGGATTCCCGTCGACCATCGCTCAATCACGCATCTCCACCTATACTGAATTTCCATGTGTTCTGCAAGGATGCGGATATTTGCATGCTGCACGTGTACCCAGACTTGCCGCCAAGACACATTAAATGCTCTTCTAGAAGTCTTGCAGCTAGAACGCGACTGGCTGCTGTACGTCACCTCAATTTAGCCATGCAGAACAACCGGTCCCGGCTGGGGTAAACGACTAGGGTTTGTCATATCGGGCCGTCGTTGGCCAGCACTGCATGCGTACCTGGATTTGCAGTTGCTAGGTACTTGACGGGTAGGTGATATACGATATGCACGATTACTAGTTGATTAAAGGAATAGGTTGGTGGAGAATCTTGGTTATGGGGGCAAGGGCCTCTACCACGAGGCGATGGTCTGGGGAAGCATTCAAAAGCAGGGTATCTCCGCGAGCCTTCTGGCATTGTTCAGGACGTTGCTCAACTACTGACCAAGCATCATGGAGCTCCTCTCTCGCACCGTGGTCGGCGCTCTTTCGCTCTCGGTCGCCTTTGCTGGATCTGCTTCCGCTGTTGAAGCCTTCCGCAAGCCCACTGTTACAACCTCAACCGGCAATGGAACTCTTCTTGCCTCTCGTGGCTCACCAGTCAGTATCCATGCTGATGCTGCGGATTGGCCTGGTGTTTTACGCGCCGCTCACGACCTTGCTATCGACTTCGGACGTGTTACCGGTACCAATGGAACACTCACAGCTTCTGGAACGGCAACAGCCAATGCTTCGATGATCTTCAATGTCACTGGCATCAGCGATGATTGGAGCGTTAGCGGCAGTACTGCTTCTAGTGCTACCGGAGGAACTATCATTGTGGGTACCATTGGTAACTCAAGTCTGATCGATGACTTGATATCAAGCGGACAGCTTGATGTTAGCGGGGTTGAAGGTCAATGGGAATCCTATGTTAGCACTGTGGTACATGGTGTTGGAAATATGACTGGTGACGCGCTCGTCATTGCTGGTGTGTATAACATGGCCATCATAGTTGCCGAATGCTAACTCTTCGTAGGCAGCGATCGCCGTGGTGCCATCTATGGTATCTACGATGTATCCGAGCAGATCGGTGTCTCTCCATGGCATTGGTTCGCTGATGTACCCGCGAAGAAACACGATTCTATCTACCTGCTTCAAACGACAAAAGTCCAGAAGACACCATCCGTGAAGTACCGAGGATTCTTCATCAACGACGAAGCACCAGCCCTGACCGGTTGGGCAAATGACCGGTATCCTTTGTCTCCATATGGCGCACCTTTTGGAGCACAATTCTACTCCAAGGTTTTCGAACTGCTGCTCAGATCCAAGGCCAACTACCTCTGGCCGGCTATGTGGAACGGCATGTTCAACGTGGACGATGCACGCAACCAGCCGCTGGCCGATGAGTATGGTATCGTGATGGGAACGTCGCATACCGAGCCCATGGTCCGCGCCACTCAGGAATGGAGCAAAGTCGCCAAGGGTGCTGAATCTGGCTGGTCTTGGGCTACCAACAACGCCACTCTTTACGACTACTTCTACGAGGGTGCCGAGCGCGCTGCGCCATATGAGAATGTCGTCACAGTAGGCATGCGCGGATATCACGACACAGCAATGTCCGCCGATGTTCAAACCTCGGTCCTTGAGGCTGTTGTTGATGCTCAGCAAGACATTCTCAACAAAATCCATGGAAATGCGTCTGAAGTACCCCAGATGTGGTGCTTGTACAAGGAAGTTCAGGATTACTTTGAAGCTGGAATGCAGGTTCCCGACTGGGTCACCCTCCTCTGGACCGAAGACAACTGGCAAAACATTCGCCGTCTCCCAGTCGGCGACGAGAAGAAGCGATCTGGTGGTGCTGGTGTCTACTACCACTTTGATTACGTCGGTGACTCTCGTAACTTCAAATGGCAGGATACCATCCAACTTCAGAAAACATATGAGCAGATGAAGTTGGCCAAGGACCGCGAGGCTGACCGTATCTGGATCGTCAATGTTGGTGACATCAAGCCTGCTGAGATCGCCATCAGCCATTGGTTCGATATCGCTTACGACATGGACTCTTACGACGAGTCGTCTGTGCCTGAGTGGCTTGCTGGATTCGCTGCCCGCAACTTCGGCGAAGAACATGCTGAGACCATCGCAGAAATCATGGATGAGTATGGTTTCCTCGCCAACATGCGCAAGTTTGAATGGGTCGAGCCCTCTTCCTTTAGTGTACTCAACTACGAGGAAGCTGATCACATTCTTGCGCGGTGGGAGGCTCTCGCAGACCGAGCCAACGAAGTTAATGCTGCACTTTCTCCCGAGCAACAACCCGCTTTCTACGAGATCATCCTCCATCGCGTGCTTGCTGGTGGCAATCATGTCGATGTACAGGTTTCCGGCGCCAGGAACATCATTTACGCGCAAATGGGTCGCAATAGCGCGAACAGATGGATGCAGCGTGTGATTGATGGCATGAACAAGGACCACAACCTTACAAGGCTCTACCACACTCAGCTCAATGGCAAGTGGGACCACATGATGGACCAAACCCATTTGGGCTACCAAGGATACTGGTAAGTTTCGGTACATTTTCTGTTAGTTGTGCTTATACTGATATCATAACAGGCAACAACCTATGCGCCAATCTACTCCTGACCTTCGTTGGGTACAAACTCAGGAGCGTTCGCTAGCAGGCGATATGGGTGTCTCGGTCGAAGGTTCCAACGCTACCATTCCTGGTGATGACATGTGGCACGGCAATGGTGCATCCTCTTTGACTCTTCCAGCTATGACTCCCTTCACCCCGAAGCGATGGGTTGAGATCTCTCACCGTGGTACTGGACCATTCTCGTGGAATATCAGCGCCGATCCTTTCGTCACGCTCTCTCAAGTCAAAGGAACCATGCAGCCCAACGACGAGGACATCCGCATTTACGTTGACGTCGATTGGAGCAAGGTTGAAGACGGCTTCGGTGCTCAAAGTAAGCTGAACTTCTCCAGCTCGACCGACTACGGTACTCAGGGTGGCAACCCACAAGTCATGGTCATGGTCAACAAGACTTCCATTCCAGAAGACTTCAACGCTGGCTTCGTCGAGTCAGCTGGCCAGCTCGCCTTCGAAGCAGAACACTACACGCGCACTACCCCTGGTTCATCCGACCATTCTTACCAGGTTCTGCCCAAGTACGGACGCACCCTTTCTGGTGTGAAGCTCACAGACAACCTCGCCGAAGGCCTAGACTCCTCCAGTGCTCCTAGTCTAGAGTATGACTTCGTCACCTTCACTCCTACAACATCCGCCAAGGGACTCAATGTCACTCTTATTCTTACACCTACCCACAACATCAACCCTAAGGTACCCCTTGCCTACATCGCACAAGTCGACAACAAGACGGAGGCGCGTCGCGAATTCGTCATTGACCAGCCTCAGCCCAACTTCCCTGTTGGCTGGGGCAAGGCTGTTGCGGACAGTGCGTGGTATAACACTACCAACCATGGCGAGCTTGCTCCAGGGAAACACACTTTGAAGCTTTGGTTAGTCGAGGCCAACGTTATCCTGCAGAAGGTCGTGTTAGATCTGGGTGGAGTTGTATACAGCCACAACGGTCCACCTGAGAGCTATCGTGTTGGTAGTGGTAACGCAACCATGCATTAGGTATTGAAGATGGTAGGGGCTGACCTATGATAGAAGATTTGAGTAATGTAATGTATTCATTCGCAAAAGTAGTCTTCGCGCTGTGAAAAAGTAACCAAGGTTACTGCTCAAAGAGATCCACCCATCATGCGATGATTAAGAGGTGAAATTCCGATGTAAATGCGTCGCTATGCTACATTCCCGGAAAAAAGCAACCCTGAACGCCCCCAAGCCATGCCCTTGTCTACCGGGTGTTGTCAATCTGCCTCCATCTTGCATGCAACTTCTTATTCTGTGATCCAAAAAAAAAATTGTTGTCTGAACATTTATGCAATACCAGCACCACCTGCACCTCCAGCCGTTCCGCCCTGCGCACCTCCGGCGCCACTGCTAGCTCCAGTCTTGCCAGCTTTCCGACGCATGCTCTTGCTGCGATGTGTGTAATAATTGTCTGGCTCCTTCATCTCTTCCTTATCTAGACGCTCTTGGCTTGGCTGAAGCTTCCCGTTCGAGGCTTGCTCTTTGACTTTGCTGACTTTGGAGCCCATCGTAGGGGGTGTGTGTGTTGTAGCAGGATAAGTGGGTGGCGCGGAGGCTGGTGGGGACGAACTGAATGTTTCGTCGCGTAGGATGATTACACTGGATTTGGGTTAATGTTTATGCTGCGTGACGATCGTGCCTGGACGTTCGCGACATGTCGCATGCATGCTTTAGGATGGGTTGGATACTTACGGCGGTGCTGGATGCGGTTCGGGCTCGGGTTTGTCGGGTGGGCACGAAGTTTCGGTAGCTTCAAGCTCGTCTGGTGAGGCTTCTGGTCTATAGAGTAGAGAGTCAGAAGTTGAAAGACAGAAGAGAACCAATAATAGATGTTTCTAGCAAGGATGCATACGTACGACAGGGATGACGTAGGTGGTTGCGGCTGGACTTGCTGATCGGCAGGGTCTGGTACCTGGAAGTGGGGCGCTTGTGCTTTGCCAGATTGGGAAAGGATGATGATTCTGGGTGGAATTGGTTAATGAAACGGCCAAAACGTTGGTATGACTCGTTCGATGGTGAATGAGCGCTGATACGGAAGGATACAATACGTACGGTGGTGCTGCCGGCGGTTCTGGGTCTGGAGGACCATATTGACGAGCGTCGTTTCTGGAGCCTGATCTTGTGGAGTTTGTGCGTATCTCTCTTCGATGAGACATTTGACTTGAGCACTGGACGGACCGGACGGACTGCCAGAGTAGACTGTAGACTTCGCAAAGAAGAGCATGAGTGTTGAGGACAGACACAACATGAAGAGTTAAAGAAGAATGTAAATCGGCTAGAGAAGAATGCTCGATGTTGTTTATAGCGCTAGAATGGGGTCGGATAGAGGTCATGGTCAGAGCTGGTGAAACGGGGGTCTCCATGGCTTCGATAATGTATATGACCCAAAGGGTCTCCCATTCTGACTCTTATATATGATATGAGGCCTTCCATCTCAGCACGAGCTTTGTGCTTTCCCAGCTATCGACCACCGACTCACGACCGAAGTCACTGCCTTCCCAGCAGCACTGTACTCTTTCGATTTGGCCCCATGATCCTTTCCAGTTCTTCAGCAGCGAGTAGGATTTGTCGTTTGCAAGTTGAAGACGCGCTAGAGCCACGCTGTAAGTTCGGCCAGAACGTGTAGTTCGGATGAAGGGCTATGTTTGGTGGCCGTGACCCGCTCGACGTAGTGTACAAGAATATTCATTGGAGCAACGCGTTCTTTTAGTCAGAGGGAAGCCTGATGAGGCTCAATTAAGCTTTCTCGCATGTCTCTGAGTAGTGACCCATTTCGGTATCTAGGTGCGAGGCAGCATCGCAGGCAACACGGGAAATTGAACTGGGTGTATTAGGCGAGCCATTTCCTACTGTCGGCTTCGATCTTGCTCCTTAGCTTCAACCAAGCGGATCGCATCGTGAGCAATGCCGTAGGTAAGTGGCTGTGCGTGGGGAACTGGCATGGTGTAGTTTGGCTTGCACGGTTAGAACTTCCGTTCGTGGGACGCCTCGTAGGGCCGAGAAGGAGGCTTACTATAGGTTGCCACCATGGCGGTGTTGGCCATAATAAGGCCCTCGATCATCTGCGACGAAACTTGAGAGAAAGAGGAAATTGCGACAGTAGCGATGAAATTAGGAAGGGAGACGTTTGGCTGTTCGCGACTGCAGCATGGCGCATGGATGACCCCCGCTTGAGATTCGCTACACGCGGCTTGTACCTGCCGACCTGTCCTTACCGCTGCCTTGCGCCAACACCGTTACTGCTCGTAACCATCGCTCTTCTAGTCTTCCTTCTTAGATAGTTGCGCTTTTCGTCGCGGCACGCGATGACGCATCGTTCCCATCGCCCACGCTCCTCCACCGCGGCCGGCTCCTATGGCCATCTGCTGGGAGCACCAAAGCCCAGGTCGCTCAGAGATCGGCGGCTTATCTCAGCCATAAATAGAGAGCCTTCGCGAAGCTCTGGCATTGGTCCTGGCATCATACTCGTATCCCAATCATGTCTGCCTCGCCCTAACGGCTAAGGTGGAAGGCCTTTGGGGGCCAATGGCAGTGCAGCAGAGCCGAATTTCAGGAGCGCCACCAAGAATTTAAAGGCTTCGTCTGTGCTACTGCTTATATAACACCTAGCTAAATGACTGGAACTAGATAACTGGTTCCAAACCCAGCAAGCAAGCAACCTCTGAGGATTTCAGATTACCAACATAATGTTCAGCCAAGCTCCAATCCTCTCTCCGACCGGTGAAATCTCCGTCTTACTGAGCTCACACCGTCACTACTACACGTGCGCGTTCTGTCACGAGGATATCACGCTACATGCGCTTACTTCCAGGGTATGACGAAGTCGACGTGGGGTTTTCATGTAGCGGAGTGACAAAGACTCCGGACAAGCGCATATAGTAGGATACGTTGCAGGCATTGTGGATACAAGTAGGTGAACATGAACCCGCCTCATAAGATCGGTGGTCCACATCAACTCTCCACCGAAGATGAGACCAAGTCTATTAACCTGACAATCACCATCTGCTAAGCTTCAAAGCCTGCAGAAGCGCTGTTCAGGCGACTGATCGCACTAGCCCTCCAAGTATCATCTTCCAAACTTAGACCATGTTTTCTGAACACCATGTTTGTAGCGCTTCTGTTTGTGTATGCTGGCCAGATCAGACCGGAATCCAGTGCTGTTCCTCGTTAATACCAGTTTGTAGAATTACGAGCGTTAGTACACATACCAAAACGAGCATTTGGCGAGAGCTCGTTGACGAAGCTCAACCACATTAGGCTCATACGCTTACTTAGTTCCAGGTACTCGTCGCGTGACGTTGTGACGTTGGATGCAAGAAAGTTGAATTCATGTCCAACGCCATCAACGTTGAGAAATACAAAAGGAATATCCGCGAAATGAGCAGCACCTAAAGTCTCTGGCGAAACACCACTTGGCACCGTATCGAAACCGTAGCTGAAAGCGGGGATGCCGAATTTAGCCCACATCTTGGTACTAAAGCGCCTTGGGGCGATAAATAGTTGATCTCCTCTGAACAAGGCGGCTCTTCCGTAGGAAGTTCCATAATCCGATCGCGGGAATGGCAGTACACTACCGAGCGAAGACTGAACCTCTTCTGGCGATAGTCCCTCGAGGTACTCAGTGGCTATAGCGTCAACAGATGTGTTAGCTACGCCTTGATTAAAGTATCTTGCGATTGCCGTTCGGAACTCGGTGGTGCTGTTTACTCTGAAGCCTTCGCTAATAGCGAACGAAGTTCCCTCGTTGGTGTTTGTACCAGAAAGTATAGGCCGCTGTATGAATCTCCCCTCTTCCAAAGCCACAAACGGATTTTCTGAGATCATGTCTCCGTCCTGAACAGGAAAGTATGACACGCCCTGGAAGGCGGCCTTTAGCGTTTCAACAGGAGCACCTCTCAAGCAGTCAAGCGTATCAGTTGAGCTGATACAGCCTGTCTGGTGGAGTACGTCATTGTAGAGGCTATCTTGTTGTTGCAAAGTTATAACTTGACCAATCGATGCCGGCCCACCGCTTTGGGCTATGCCTGCGCGGAAAAGGCCGTCGTCACGACCCCCATACGCGAGAAAGTGATATCCGACAGATAGTGCACCCGCAGATTCGCCTTGTATTGTGACTCGAGACGGATCACCGCCAAAAGCGGCGACATTATCCTGTATCCAACCGAGTGCTGCTCGTTGATCATGCAGTCCTAGGTTCATAACGCCGGACTTTTGTAGCGCGCTACCAGATAGGAAGCCAAAGCCAGAAAGTCGGTAGTTGATGGTGATGCCAATGATCGGCGCTCCAACGCCAACTGATTCTTGTACCAGAAAAGACATGTTGTATCTCTGATCCGCGCCGCTGCCCTCCTGAAAACCTCCACCATGGATGTAGACAAGGACAGGAAACTTGGAGATGCTATGAGCAGTGGCTGGCCGTACAATGTTGAGCGTTAAGCAGTCTTCGCTTTCTTCGTGCGAGTTTCTGGTCTGCGAGAACACGGGCAACGTAAGAGGCGAAGAATGGCACCATGGGCCAGTTTCGGTAGCATTCAGCTGCTTCCAAGGCTGATGAAGGGGCTCAGGACGCTTATATCTGAGATTCTCAATGGGCGGTTGGGCATACGGAATGCCTAAGAAGAAGTCCTGGCTGTATTGTGCATTTCTAACTCCAACCAGCGTGCCATTTGTTGTTTTGACAGTTGGTTGAAGAGCGGAAGCAGTTGTCAGACACGCCAAAAGATGTAGCAACAATAATCGGGCGTTGGTCTTGGCCATCTTCGACTGGTAGAGAAAGTGATTGATATGGGCCAAGAGAGGAATCGAGACAGAATAGAACGTATATTCACCCCGTGTATGCCGACGGCATCTCTACCATTGTTGTAGAAGCCGACGGCATCTTCAGATTCATCTAGCGGAACTTGACGGCATGCAAAGAGCTCGTTTGTAAGATGGATTAGTAGATTGCACGAAGTCGGTCCGATATGCGGGCGGAAAGAACATATCCAGCTTGAAATGTGGGATTGGCACCGGAACAATTGTGCATAGTCGGGCCTGTCGGGACAGTCTCTATGTGGCTTCTGAAGGGGCTGTATAACTGCGGGGAAGCCAAGATTGAGCAACCTTGAACTGAGTCGGTGAGGAGAAAAGGGCGACGTGGACACGAGTCTTGGTAACCGTCGTGACAACAGGAGACGAGAAACTGAAATCTCGTGCAATGCATAACACTCATAGCTACGACCGACTGCCCGTCAAGGTAGATATAGGGCGCGAAGTTGGTCTTGAGTACGCGATAATGTCCCCTGAGATTGCACTAGAAGTTGTCAGTACTCCTGAGAAGATTATGCGCCATTCAGTGGTGATGGTGATATGCTTTGATAAGTATTGGCTGCCCACCTAGGGTATATACGCTCATTGTTCTTGAGGATAGAAGAACGAAGTATATGTGATGCATAAGTCGCGTGGCAGGCTGCATGCAGGGCTTGGCTCGCTAATCTGACATCGATCTGGACCCTCCATGTTTCAGGGACTATCTGCGTCATCGATCGGTACTAAACACACGCGAAAGCTGAACGCGTCGAGGGCAGCAGAGCAGCCATGGCCTCAATTCCTCTTTATTCGAATGCGCATGGTATTCGCACGTTCGCGACATCCGATCCACAGTATCCCACGCGTCAGCCCCTCCACGCGCATTACATCCTGCCCAGCCATCTCAGCGAAGAGCCTACCTAGGTAGCCACGATGCCACCAAAACGTAAAGCCAGTATCCCACCCAATGCAGCATCTGCAAGAAACTACACCGATGTATCCGGCGATGCACCCAACAAGCGCTCGCGCATTGCTAAACCCCTTTCGAAAGCCTTCGCAGACAGCGCGCCACCGATAGATTCGATAGCGAGAAATACTGAGAATGGAGCGCCTGGGGAGGCAGTAAAGAAAGAAGAAGAAGAAGAAGAAGAAGAAGAAGAAGAAGAAGAAGAAGAAGAAGAAGAAGGTGAAGGCGAATTTGATCATTCGCGGCCAGAAGAGCGAGCAGGGATAGTTGACAGACGATACTACCCTGCTGAGATGAGCAATGAGCGATGCGCCCTGTACAATGCAAACGAGATACCGCGGCCCATCGAAATACTGGCAAAGACGCTAGAGAGCACAAAAGATAGGCGCATGGCTATCCGGGAAGCAAACAAGGCGCAATTTGGCGATGCCGTGGTTCACTGGTTCAAGAGGGATTTGCGGATACGGGATAATACAGGCTTATCGCAGGCTGCCCAGTTGGCCAAAGCGAAGGGTGTGGGTGTAATAGGTGTCTGGTTCATGAGCCCACAAGACTGGGAAGCTCATCTGGTCAGCCCACCCAAGTGTGATTTCGAACTGCGTTCGGTCGAGTCACTGAAACAGGAGCTCGAAGAATTCGACATTCCGCTATATGTTGAGACAATTGCGGAGAGGAAGAACGTGACAAAGCGACTGGTGGAGCTGGCTGAGAGCTGGAATGCAAAGAACGTATTTTGCAACCTGGAATATGAACCCGACGAGCTGCGGCGAGAAGAGCGTTTAGTACGTAAGATGCTGGAGAAAGGTATCAACTTCGACCCACAACACGATGATTGTGTTGTGCCGCCCGGAAGTCTCAAGACAGGAGGTGGGAAACAATACGCCGTGTACAGCCCCTGGTATCGGGCATGGGTTGCGTATCTACACGCGCACCCGCATCTCTTGAATGAGCGACCGATACCTGAACGTAATTCTCCAAATTTCCGCCAAAAGTTCACCCAGCTCTTTGACTCGAAAGTCCCCGACCTCCCCGATTGCAAGTCGTTGACACAAGAAGAAAAAGAACGCTTCCACCGCCTGTGGCCCGCAGGCGAGGCCGCCGCCATTGACCGCCTCGAACGCTTTTTAATCGAAAAGATCGGCAAATACAAGGATACTCGTAACTTCCCCGCGAAGAACAGCACGGGACGCGTGAGCGTACATCACGCCGCTGGCACGCTAGCAGCCCGAACCAGTGTACGTATGGCAAGAGATGTCAATAGCGCGAAAAAGCTCGATGGTGGGAAGGATGGTGTCAAAGGTTGGATTGGAGAAGTTGCATGGCGTGATTTTTATCGACATGTGCTTGTACACTGGCCATACGTCTGGTATAGTTTGCATCTTAGTCTTGGTATTACAACGAAACTAACAGTTTCCTCAGCATGAACAAGCCCTTCAAGTTCGAATACACGAACATTGAATGGGAATACAATGACGCCCACTTCCAGGCTTGGACTCAAGGCCGCACAGGCTACCCAATCGTTGACGCAGCAATGCGTTGCATGAATCACACCGGCTACATGCACAACCGCCTTCGCATGATCGCAGCTTCCTTCCTTGCAAAGCACCTCCTGCTGGACTGGCGTCTTGGTGAACAATACTTTCTCACACATCTCGTTGATGGCGACTTCTCGTCGAATAACGGCGGCTGGGGCTTCAGTGCATCAACTGGCGTAGATCCCCAACCATACTTTCGAATCTTCAACCCATGGACGCAGTCCGAGAGGTTTGACGAGGAGGGAGAGTTCATCAAATTGTGGGTTCCAGAACTTGAAGAGATAGAGGGGCCGGCCATACATAACCCTTATGGTGCGGGTGGGAAGGCGGCACAAGCCGCAAAGTCGAAAGGCTACCCTGAGCCAGTAGTTGAGCATAAATTTGCTAGAGAGAGGTGTCTGGCACGGTACAAGGCAGGCATCGGAAGGGAGACTGCGTGAAGGGTCTAAAGGTAGAACGTCAAACCTCTTTGCAATTCTTCACAGCTGCAACCCAACCACGACACGGATGTCCCGATTTATACGTCTAGCAGTGGCTCGCCGTACTCTGATTCGAGAGCTCCATCTGGTAGTTGGAACTGATCCCTATCATAGCGTAAACGTGATCGCGTGGCTCAGACGCTTAAAGCGTTGGCAGCGCTTTGATTAACCATAGCTCATGAATTCTCTCTGCCTGTACTATTATCTTGTGTTATCAAACCTGAGGTATTATCAGGTCTTTTATAATACAAGCACACTTCCTGAGCTGAGAAGGTAAAGACAGTATAAACGAGATATGCCTCCCACGCAGGCACAATTTCATTATGTTTTTTGACAAAGCTCAAAATGGTGGAGTGTCGAGTAAAAGTCGGTAGAAACAATGCAATCAAATATCCCAGTCTCGCATACCGATGCAGGCATTCTGGGGGCTATATCCTGAAAGAAAGAGCTGTGGAAGACGGTCTGGTGGGAGGGTATCTTCGGTGGACTATGAGAGGCTAACTACATCTGGCTACGCTGATTCAGCCCGGATCTTCGCCACTCGCGGTGTACAGATGGCGCCCTCCATACCATCAACATTCCCGATTCCATTTCAGAGAACTGCCCGAATAGTTATGTATATTTTCGGATTATGTAAACTCCCGGTTCATGAACTTTGATCGACTGTATTGCCTACTGTGGAGGTGTATCCGCATCTGACTCGATCGTCAACCAGGCAGCCACGTTCTGCAGGCACCTTTTTGTCGTACATCCAGCACAAAAGTCTAGCGCATCTAGGATCTCTGGAGGCTCTGATAACGCTAATAGACTGAACACATTTCTTATGACACAAACTGGAAAATGCGACACGTGTCGTCAGCGGAAAGTCAAGGTAAAGCACCCGCCATTGACAGAGAGCAACATAAAGCGCCGCGAAGCATAGCAAACCATCTGGAATGGAATGAAGATTGTGCTAATAATCGCGTAGTGTGATGAGGAGCGACCCAAATGTAGCTCATGTAAGAAGAAAGACCGACCATGCACCTATTCCTACGGAAAAGCTTTGGCGTTTGTGGTGCAGGACCCAAACCAGCTGACCAAACATGGAAAATCAAGAACCACACCCATCACATATTCGCTGGCTCCTTCTGATGAAGAGTTCACCTCGCCTTCAACAACGCCTCCAAATCTGTGTGTTACAACAGAAAGGCGCGCCGAGGATGGACAAGGTTACTTCCAGACCCTGGCGCCACGCTCGAAGTATAGAAGCCATCTGTCAAAAAAGAAAATAAACAAACAGCAACGTGCGCTTGAGGCTTACCTCTGGAAACTAAGCGAAGAGAACACACTCGTAGCTCACCAGCCATCCTCTCCTGAGACCACGTTGATCGCCCGATATGTTGGCATGTTAGGACCGGACCCTATAGGAAGGCAACCTTTTGAGATACTGGGAACCTGGATACAGTCGATACCTTCGCGCATCGGCTCGAACAAGATGCTAGACCTTGCTGTTGAGTTTCTAGTCGACAGCTATGGGACGTTTCGAGATGATACACACTCGAGGCGCAAGGTCGCTAAAGCGTCGAAAGCCAAAGCACTGAAGGAACTGCAGCTGGTTGTGATGAACACTAACACTAATACAACGTACGATGTCTTGTTAGCAACAAAACTGCACTACGCTGCGGAAGTAAGCTTGCATATTGAGAGCTTTAGGATTTTACTGACAACCCCCTAGGCTCTTTTGGGGCTGGATACTATGTACCACGCCATACATGCGTTTGGCCTCGCTGAACTGCTGAGGTCAGGATCTGTGTCGGATGTTGATGACGAGCATTTCTGGGATCTGATCGATAACACTTATATTGATGACGTGAGTGTCGCTCTGATCTTTGACATTCGGTGCTAATGTTAGCAGGTAAACGAGGCGATATTAGCAGGCCGAACGTCAGTATACCATAACGAATTCTATCTATCAGCGACATACCCTCCACCAATCGATTCAGACGTGATAATACTGTCACCATCGCAAAGAGCATCGATGGCCATCATGCACGTCTTCATTCAGTGCCCCTACGCAGTATCCTTAGTTCGGCACGCTATCTCGAACCCTGAAGACGCCAATGCCCTTGCGACCGCCATGTCGCACATGGAGCGTCTGATACAAATCGATCTCTCGCAACACGTATCTGAACTGATGCAAACATCAGTCTCTGCGGTACCCATACCGCCATCACCAGATGTCGCTGACCTAATGCCGGATACGCTAGAGTTCAGTTCCGTGCGAAGTATGATCCTCTGCACAAGATACTGGATGTTGCAGACAGTGCTTTGCGGTCTTGCGGACACGCTGTATCGACACTTCCCCATCGAGGCAGGGTTATCGCTGCTTCCATCACCTCAGCAACTACGAATCATTGATGTCGACAGCGCAATACATATTGCAAAGTCCTTGAGATGGGCCGCTTCTGTTTCTCAAGATTTACCGCTTGTGACATTACGCTTGCACACGCCGCTTCAGATGACGATTGGTCCATGGCACCGTACAATACGAGGAATTTCTACTCAGCGATCACGATCCAGCTCGCCAGACATCCACCCCGAGATTGCGAAGGAGTTATCACGTGCAGAACGTATGAAGGCCTGGGTCATAGGTCAATGTAACTTGATACACATCCAGTGGGACGTCTCTGTCGTCGATGAACAACCCCTTCTGGAAGCCCTCGATACTATGGCTGGAGAGAAGATCCCGGATTGGCTTCCTGTACGCGTGCGTTTCGAAGCCGAAGACGGTGAAATGGTCATGAAGTTGGATTACGAAAACAAAACAGGAAGCTACACAGAGAAGATCGATGTCAACACCGAGCCTCCGCCTAAAACGCGAATGCCTCATCCGGGAGCTACAGGTCAAGAATGGCAAAGAAAATATCTAGGCGTACAAGAGTTGCCGCTTAGGGTCAGTGAGAATGAAGGCACGAGACATAACGTAACCTTTGACAACAAGCATAGAAATGCGTGCTTAGCTCCGAGCTGGAATACTAGACCTGTGGACTTCATTCACAGCACTGGAAGGAACTTATGCTCGACTTCTGGGTGGTGGCCTGAGACACCGAGAACCTCGACAGTGTTGCTGGACAGCACGCACAAAGCCTCAGCTTTTTCGCGCATGCCACGCCAACCACATGTGGATGTCGAGAGTACATCCAGAGAGATAGACGGTCATCCTTGCTTGGCTTCAAGTTGGTGGCCGCAGACTCCCAATCAGTCATACAATAGCTAGGAGGTGTTGAGGTGCGAATCATTTGATTCGATCGTTCATATCATAACTTCGTGACTGCTACATCACTTTTCCTCTATAGAATATAATTCTCTGTACCTTCGGCTACCATTTGCTCATCACAATCGTGTCGCCCACTCCCATTCTCTCGTATCTGCTCACCGGCGTCTTAACTTCTTGGGTTGACGCGCTCGGTTATTCGTGTTCGCAACAGCAACATAAAGTCTTGACTACGTCGCTTTGCTTTAGGTTGGTTCATAAACACTTGTACATCATTACAAAAGGGCATACAGTACAAGGTGTATCACTATATAAGCACAGGATACTGCAATTCTACGATTTTTGCTTGAGCTGCTTTTTTATTTCCTTGTGCGCCTCGCAGCCCGTGGTATCTTTGCTTCCACCGCGGCAGGCAGGACAGGTCCGTCCGTGCTGTATAAGGAAGAAGTGGAGTTTAATCTTAAGGTCGGCTGGGATTACCGCATCCAAGTGTAGTTGTGTGTTCTCACGAGTGGCGTCCTTCGGTCTCCAGCCCCACAAGCCAGCTATGCGATAGACATGCGTATCCACGGTGAACCGTTTTCTCTTCAAACACCAGCCCATGACGACAAAAGCAGACTTTGAGCCAATGTACTTGTAGCTCATCAGCTCTTTCATGGCATTCTCGTCACTTGCTTCCAGGAGATGGTCTAAATTCCAGCGCCCGTATCGTCGCTTGACTTCATCCAAGATGGACATGATGATCTTGGTCTTCCTGATGTGGAGTCCGCCGCAGCGAATAGTCTCTTGTAATTTGTCTGGTCCACCAGCATGTATCTTGTCGTATGCAAATACCGAGCCGTACGTTTCCTTCATGCTATGCATGGCGCGTTTTGCGTTGTTCCAACTCGTCGCTTGGCTGAGGACTGCGACAATCATGGCATCTAGAACGAACGGTATTGTTTCAGGTGTGTGCTCGTCTATCTCAGCCTCCACAGCGTCGTTATGCAGTTTGTGCAGCACATCGTATGCTACCTGGCATTCGCGGTGTGTAGGATGGCCGAAATCAGGGTACGGCGTCGTCGTTGCGTGGGCTGACCATGACTTCCACTTCTTCTCCGCCACGGCTTCATCGTCTGCCTTGGTACTGTCACTCTTGCTAGTTCTGGTCTGTTCGTCTTGATTCCTCTTCTGCCCCCAATCCTGCGCTGTACCGACTCTTTTTGCAGAACGACTTGCAGCTTGACTTTTGACGCGCTTGCTAAGGGTCTCCTCACTGGTCGAGGAATCGGAGTACCTCCTTTTTGCTGCACTGTTTGCTGCCTGCTGAGCCGTACGTGTAGCCGCCCGCGCCGATCGTCGCAACACCATTTTATAGAGTAAGGGCTGAAGACAGTCGCGAATCTTTCAGGTCACGGCGTGGATGGGCCCACATGAGAAGGACTGCGGCAGACACATCATTATATGTAAACACTAATCAACACGCTGATGTCGTCACCCATAGCAAAGTCTGGGCCATATGCCTTTGGTAGAGGGACTCACTAACGGAGCTCATGTAAGAGTCGGATTCCGCGGGCACTGGCATCTAGATCCGCGAGCTGCGGACGCGCCGCAGCGACGTTTCGGTAATGAACCCAACCACATTTCGGCAAAGAACCCAACATTTAGCCTATGCCCCACAGGTCGATCCCATTAACCCTAATGCCGTCGTTCCAAAACGTCGATCCCATTGCTCGATGGTCCGTGTGCTATATGAGGCTACAAGAATGATTCTGGTTTTCTAATCATTGTGTCGAGGCAGAGACAAGATGCACCGGCCGGACCCGCAGCTCGGCCACTGTATCCTTCAAAAGAAATAGTACGAGGAATAATCAGCATCCGGTCTACGGACATACCGGATACCCCCTTTAGTAATAAAAGAGATTACTCTTATATAAAACACTTCAAAAGCGCTGGCGGCATGGGATGCTATCACTACTATAAGAGGTATACCACTCATTTGATATCCAGTTGGGTGCACCTCGATAACCATGACTCGAGCTCCTCTACTCCTGTCTATACTCACAGCAACGAGCTGTGCTCTCTATGATTTTTCTCCAGAGAATTCACCAACAATATACGATGTAATGTTCCTCCTATCCTCCAGAAGTACCATGAACATGAATACTTACATCACCTGCCAGAATAATCTGCCAACGCAACTCTCATTACCTGACACCCAGCTTGCTGCCGAAGGCTTCAACTCCTACTGGTTTTCTCACTTTCTTACCACGGGCAACGATACCGAATATGTACTTCTAGCTCAGGCCGTCGTACTTCCTACCAACGAGATCACCATCAGAACCTCTTTGCTCGACGTTGGGAACCCGGAGATTTACTGGCAGAGTTCAAGCACAGTTCCTCTTCAAGGGAACACCACATCAATGAATGGCCGACTGAGCATCAAGGGAAAAGGATTTGAGCTGTCGAGCAATTCAGACGATAATCTTGCAAGCATGGTTTCAGGTGGTTCAACCGACCACTACAAGTACAACTTGACAGTCAAAGCGAGCTCAAGGGTGATTTTGAACGCCGGAACAGGACTCTTCAACTGGGGGAAAAGTAACACCACGCAATGGTCACTCCCAAGTGGCCAAACCTCGGGCACGTTATCTATCGGCGACTCGCTGTATCAGGTTAACGGGGAACGCTCATTGACGTGGTATGATCGACAATATGGTGGTAGTGGCCCCGACAGCGGATTCACCTGGTTTGGGGTCCAGTTTCCTGGCTCGAATGTCAAAGCTAGCATCTGGCACACCGACAACGAGGATCCCGAGCAGCCTCTCCGCTTTGCGACTGTTCGTACCAACTACGGCTTATCAATCGTACGATTCAATGCGACTGCCGACCCGAACGAGGTATGGACATCGCCAACAACCAACACTACATACCAAACCAAGTGGTTTCTTGACTTTGACAACGGAGATTTCCTGGAAGTCACTAGTGTGAGGAAAGACCAGGAAATTCCAGCGGAGGGGCTGTTCGCGGCCTCGGCCTTCGCTTCTGTGAAAGGACGGTTCTTTGGACAGAAGAACGGGTTTGCGCTTGTTGATGTTGTGCCTGCTGCATAAGGATGTAATCGCCGCCGCATAGATGAGACTATGTCGCCACGTCATTACCGACTTCCTGGGGGTGGATGTGATCAAGAACCATGGGTGTAATGAAGAAATATTCTTGCCTACATTATCACGAGGCAGCTCAATGTTCTTGCGCTAGGCATGTTATAGCCTGAAGTGAATTATAAAATGTGGTATCTATCCTGCAAAGTCTTTGTATTTGCGAATAAAATCATGCAAGATTTGCCCCGAGTCACAAGGGACAAGCTGTAGATACCGACAGCTCTGGTCTCCTGATTGTATGACCCTCAACATCGTCCTTGTGAGCCACCAGTATTCTGCAGCGTGCTTCTCAAACCCGATGTGTGGCAACAATCTACCTTCGCTGTCGTGGCTCATAGAGTCCCACAGACGCTTCCATCGATCGGTCGCGCGAAGCATAGGCTCTGTAGTCATAGAAGCTAGAAGATTCATTCTGGCAGACATGATGGCAGACATTAACGCTATGGATGGTCAGTCTTAACTTCATAGTCGAGGTAAAGCAATGACAAACCGCAAATGAGTATTAACATTACTGTTGCTGAGACATGGTTCTCCTTGTTTTCGTTCTCCTCAGGAGGTGCGAGGAGAAGGCGTGACATGAGTTCGGGTAATGTATAAGCCTGTTGGTTTGGCCGTCCAAGTGAGGCAACCCGCTCAAAGTCCGCGGCTGATTCGGCTCTGAATAGATCCTCATCACATGGCATACTACCAGTCATCTCAGCTGTAGCAATCTGTGGTGGGGTGTTGAAGAAGATTGATATAGTGGTCTCGAATATGCAAGTCCACATCCCCACTCTGCAGCTATTGTTAGCGGCCACGAACACGGAAGATGTGTCAGCTTCTAGTACCTTAATCGCATCTCATCGGCAATGAAACCCCGCCAATCATATGTACCTTGGGCTGTGATAAAGGGTCTTCGTCGATGTGCGAACAAGCCTGATGCTCGCACAGCGGCATTTACTGACGGCATCCTCTGGAGTCGAATTCGCCGTCGTGTAGCGAGGTCGTTGACGTTGTTCAAAAAGACCAGGAACAAAAGGCTCGCCTGTATTAGTTCAAGCTCCTCGTTATTAACGAATGCTGATTGAGGCGTCTGCAATTTTTGCTGCGAAATCAGCTTGTCAAAAATGTAAGCCTCCGCAATATATGAGAACCGTCGTACTGCGATGGAAGAATCCGAGTCGTTGGAAGACATGGAGCCGAACAGAATAAGTGTGAGCAAGAGAGGAAGTGATGCCGTCTGCAAGTCGAACGTTGGCTTGTGCAAGATGGGAAATGAGAAGTGAAAATAGCGAAAGAAAGCCCAAACAAAGTGTCTTACGTTTCCTACCGTGAAGACTGACTCTGCGAACTGGAGGTCAAAAGCCATTTGGATGGCATCATTGCGTTCCAGCATGGAGCTATATTGAGCGGAGAGTTCGTGTATCAGTTCTCTGATACGAACTTCCAGCGCGTAGGCATCCTCGAGCTCAGGCGTTAGACTATCGCTTATCATTGGAGATGGGTACTCAGCATCCCTTTCCATGAGGAACGGAAAGCCGAAGAAGACCGAAGGAACATCGGCGAAATCGAAGAACATTTGGTCATTGGCCATTTGCTGGTCTGTCGGATCTAGTTGAGCGCGCGCTTCACCGTCTACATCATCGAGCTCGGCAGCTTCAGCGGCGATTACTGCGGATGGACGGTAGCCTGATGGGTTCGTGAAGTTGAGAAGAAATTCAATAGAGATGCCTCCACGCTGCCCGTTGGAAATAGGCCCTGCATCAGCGGCCTGGCTGTGGCTAGAGCGCGCATCGACGTCGGAGCGTGGGGTGGCAGGTGAAGAGGCATGGTCTACTCGTTCATAGGTACATACCGCGCCACTAGAGCGGCAGCGTGCACACGGCATCTTGGTATCGCATGACAACTTCCGCTTTGAACACCTGTCGCAGGAGTGGCGCTTTCTACCACGCTTTAGGGTAGGCAGGATGATTTCATGGTCCCGGGCAGAACAGTTCTGCATGTGACGCCGAGCGAGGTCTCTGTACATGCGTCAGCTCGTATCGATAGTGAAATCAAAGCAAGACGAACACACCTCCTTGAAAATTGCGCCTGGCACGAGGGACATGTCAAGTCCTGTCTGCCATAATCTGACGCGTGTGAGCCGCGAAGGATTGCTTGTGTGGGAAATGCTCACGTGTGGCCTCATGGCGACGCAGATGGCTATTGGTCGAGTACGTCTTGTTGCATATGGTGCAGCGGTGCTTGCCGGAAACGGTCGATGTGCGTGGGGACGGCATGTGCTGCGTGTCCGCTCTCGCCTTGGGTTCACAGTGTGGGTTTTATTCCGCTGCAGCGATCGCAAGTGAATTTATTAGCTGCCGATCGATCGTGTGCGGGCCGATAGGTTGCATCTCCGAATGCCCGGTACCCTGCAGGTGCGACAAGAAAGATGAATCATCAAAGCCTCGCCGGCTTTCACGGCTTCCGAACGAACCACGGGAAGATGAAGTCTTACACGAAGCGCATAGGCAGCAATCGCTACTTCCTGGGCAGAGGTACTATTTCTTCCACGCCTACGCTGTATGTAGCGAACTTGAGTCGGCAAGTGGGTTCATTGCTGGCCTTAGAAAGCTATCTAAATTCAAATGCAAGGCCTTGAGCAGCGTCGCGTCATGCCGAAGCAGCGTAAGCGTCTTCAGCTCAGATTTCTGTCTGAGCTTTATTTCGCGCTGGCCAACAAAGTTGTGATTTGATAGGCGAGATGATTTCCATACCTTTTGGGTCTTCGCGTCGCGCCATTCCTAATAAAGACGCTTGTTAGTGAGTACATGTTGGGAGATTCTGCGGAAAGGAGCGTGTCGTATGGCATTTATCGCTGACGTCCAGTTGCAGATGAACGATGGATACTTCACAATACACCCATCGTGACCTTGACGAACTAAAGAAGTTCTCTCCCACATCGCCGCTTCGCGTTATCGCCTTGATCGACTTTGACGCTTTCTACGCGCAATGCGAGATTGTTAGATTAGGTCTACCGTCCTCAACACCGTTGGCCGTACAACAGTGGAATGCTATAATCGCGCTCAACTATCCTGCACGTGAGTCTGGACTCAAAAGAGGTGCATCGGTAGACGAAGCCCGGAGACTCTGTCCGGACATTGTCTTACAACACGTCGCAACGTGGAGAGAAGGCGAGACAACATGGGCATACCGACCAGATGTTACAAAACATATGGCGACTGACAAGTCAGCCCTGGATCCATATCGCCTTCGATCGCGCAAGTGTTTCGAATTCATTCGCAGCCTGTTGCCAGAGGAGCCTATTCAGAAAGTCGAGAAAGCTAGTATAGATGAGGTGTTCCTGGATTTGTCGGCTCAGGTTCATCAGATTATGCTTCGGCAGTTTCCGGAGCTTGCAGAGCAACCTGACGACTTGGAGCAATATCTCCCCTTGCCCAGTTTCTCTTCGCTTTTGGATTGGGAGGACGATCACGTTGTGGATATTGAAAAGGCTGATCCGAGGCCTGATTGGGACGACATTGCCCTCAATATCGGAGCCGGCATCATCCGTCGTATTCGAGCTGAAGTCTTGACCCATTCAGGGTATACATGCTCCGCAGGCATTGCACACAACAAGGTTGTGGCTAAACTTGGTGCTGGTTTCAAGAAACCTAATCGGCAAACTGTGATCCCGACGCAAGCTACATGCAATTTTCTAGCAAATCAAATCGTCAACCTCACCAAGATACGTGGACTGGGAGGAAAGCTCGGCCAACAAGTCATAGATGCGTTTGGCTCTGACCGCGTGGATGATATTCTTCGCATACCAATCAAAAACTTGGAAGCAAAATTAGGCAAGGAGTCCGGCTACTGGGTGTACAACGTTGTTCGCGGCAGAGAAACCAGTGTTGTTACGTCACGACTTGTAATCCAGTCAATGCTGTCAGCAAAAACCTTCGTTCCAAGCGTGGGAAGCTTCGAGCAAGCTATGAAGTGGCTTCGCATATTCGCTGCGGACCTGATGGGCCGCTTGAATGAGCTTCAGAGCGAGTACCCTCGTCAACCAACTGTCGTTACCGTGCACCATCACATTAATGGCCGCTTTGGCCCTACGCGATCGAAACGAGCCACAATACCGTCGGGTAGTAAGGTTGATGAGATGGCCATTTTTGCCTGGTCGAAATCTTTACTTCGTCAGATTTGCGACGAAGGTGTAGCGTGGCCTTGCGCGTGTCTGTCTGTAAGCATATCCGGATTCCAGCCACTTGTCACACGGAATCATCGCATCACTTCGTTCTTCACTACAGACTCCACCAATACGAAGCGCTTGAGCGATGCTTATGAGGACGATGAGAACGAACGGCAAGAGCCAAAAAAGATTCGTACGGAAGGCGGCCACGAAACGTCATTGGAAGGAACGAAGTCAGCCTCTGCATCTTCTAAAAAAGATGGGGTGAGATCACTGCATACCAATCTACATGACTTACAAGCCGAGAACGTCTTTTCGTACGACTGTCCAAAGTGCAGTCAGAGCATACAAGCTACCCAAGTGCTTGAACATCGTAAGCGGCCCTGTACGAACTGCACATGAGACATAAACTAACTTCGTACTCTCGCATCTAGTCGACTGGCATACTGCACTCGAGATACAAGAATCAGGAGAGTGAAGGCCTCACTCTTTGATCCGAGGGAACGGCTCCCAGGATATGCAAAGGCTTATCTGGTATGCGCGCAGTATCGAACTATTTCTAACAGCGTCAGCGCTTCATCCACTCTCAGTCATACAGCAAGATCAGTAGAAACCCTTCCGCGCTCCACCCTTGCCCCGCCCTTCTCCCCAGATACAGCAGATACTCAGACTCTCGCACCACCCTTGCGCCATATACCCTTCTAGCTCTTTCTCTACTGCAAGCACGTCCTCGGCGTCTTTCTCCACACTCACCGCCGCTTCGCCCCTACGCTTCAAGTCCGAGTTCCAGGTTTTGATCTGTTTTTGTGTCGCTCTCTTGAACACGCGTATCGATGTGTTGGCGTTCAAATACGCGGTAAACTCTTCAAGAACAATAGGATCATACATGAGGATCTTCTCGTGCCAGCTAGGATGTTTGGGATCTATGGTCGGAGGCAGCGAGCGGATATGCGCTGATATCTGGGAGAAAACGCTGGGCTTAATGTGGACCCATTCTAGTAGGTTGTTTGATATGCGACGTATAGGCGTCAAGGCTGGGTCAGCAGCTAACAATTTAGCCCTGACATTGGTGCCTTTTTGGGCCTTGTTAGGCGATGTGGTGGGTGAAAGGGTAATCAAAGGTAGAGGTTCAGAATCAACATGTTTCCGTATTCGAGGTGGTGTGGGTGATAGTACTTGAAGAGCTTCATCTTCAGAATCAAGAATTTCTTCAATATCGACAAAGCGGCCTGACCCCCTTGGTGGAGTTGTAGGTACCTTGTGACCAGTTTTTGCCTTTGCCTTGATCTTTGGAGGTAAGGACTTCAACACTGGTGAAGAGGATGTAGAGATTGACTTAGATATCGCAGGGTGTGACTTCAGTAGCCTACCCCGCTTCTTCGGCGAGCCGTCCATGGTTGGTGGTGCTGAAGCCGGAGGTCTAAACTTCAGGACGGGTGATTTCCGCATCTGCGCAGAGGGTGGAAAATCGAAGTCATCGATATCGACAAAGCTGTTCGGTGACGCAGCGTTTTGGTTCGAAGGTGGCGGCTCTTGCGTGAAATTGTCGATGTCTTCGAAGCCTGTATCTTCCCTCTGGGCATTATTTTGACGATGTTCCTGAGATGGCAAGGCATGGAAAGCGGCGTCAAGTGGCGTTGGCGAGTTAGAAGATACAGAGATTGTCAGAGGAGGGTCTGACAGTATGTCGTCGATGTCTATGAACGTAGATTGATCATCAAACTGTCCACCAGGCATGTCGTTAGTGCTGTCCATAAGCAAGGGAATATCTTGCGTCCTATCTGGCTCTGGTATATAAATGTCTTTCAGGTGTTCAAGCATGCCGCCTTCGCCGTCTCGTGCACTCGCAGCCCAGAGCCCCCGTTTGCCTTCAGCCCTGCCGAGCCGTGGCCAGCGCGACGGCGCACCACATGCGACAAGATCAAGATTATCGGCATCTCGCTCCGACTCCTTCATTGCGAACTGGATCTGTCGTACCATGGTGGGCGACTCTTCGAGCGCAAGCTGACTTGATGTTCCGAACAGGACATCTTGCTGCTGTAGACGCGACATTGCAGAAGAAGGGCTGAGTAACTTTTCTGCAACAGGCTTTGGCTTAGCGGCAGCTCTCGCAGATGCTTTCCTTGATCTTGGCTTAGGGTCGGCCTTTTCTTTCTCTGTACCTGATTTGGAGCTATTGCGCCTCCTTGCTGGCTTCTTTGGTACCGCTTTGCCATCGGCTGTAGATGTATCATTCAACGGCACTTTTGTTGTAGTTGTTGAAGCCCGAGAATCAAAGAAGTTACTGCTTGAATCGTTCGGATTCGGCTCTGCATCCTTCGATGCATACTGTTCCGTGACAAGATCTGTGATAGTGCGTGGTTTCTTCTTGGGGGCTTTGCCCTTCTCAGGCGATGAGTCTCTAGGGTTGGCTTGGTTGCTAGGTATTTCAACGAGCTGCCGATAATGGTCAGAAGGAGTGTTCCATGCTACGTGTCCATGCAAGCAGACTTACCTCAATTCTCCGGCGCTTAGTCGCCGCTACTACCTCCGTATCTGCGTTGGTCGACTTTGCGGTGACTTGAGCAGATGGTGACTGTGCATAAGCAAAGTTGGAGAGTAGGTTTGTGAAGGTACCATCAGCGTTCTGCGCCAGTGTCCTGTTCTCCTTTCCGGCTGAGTCTGTGAACGGCGATGGAACTGTCGTGTCAGGTGGCGGCGTCCAATCTCGTCTCCTGACGACAGCCTCCTCCAAGTCCAGCCCTTCTGCAATGGGATCTGGCTGACGCTGCCTCGGCGCAGCCTTCTTCTTCAGCCGTGGGCTTTCATGCACCTCCCAGATGGATGGATACTCTGTGTGTGTGTCTTGAACCTGTATCGAGGGTCGTGTTCCCGAGGTTTCGCATTTGTCTGCTTCCTCGGGGAAATGTGCAGACACGAGCGACGCATCTTTGCCTGTCCCAGCTTTCGCTTTTGTGACTCTCGGTTTCTTAGGCTTTGGCACGGACTCTGCTCCCTCTTCTCCAGGCTTCTGCTTCTTTGCACGCGGCTTCCGAGGCTTACCCGACTTGGTCAGCTTAGGCGCATTCGCGGCTTCAACCGCAGCCTCGACCGGAGGTTCCAACGTATTCTCGTCGAAGAAAGGGGATTTGGTAGGTCGTTCCGGCGGGCGTCGGAGCTCATCGTCCGAGTCGAGGATTTCTTTGTCTGACTTGGGTTTTGGTTTGCGCGCTCGAGGCTTCGGTTTGGGCTTCTCGGACCCTTCCGTAGCAGTGGTAGTAGCAGTCTTCTTTGTAGACCGCCTCGTGGGCTTTTCCACAACCGATTGAGACTCTATGGCAGCCTGCGGCGTCCGTCGTGACTGTGCTCCTTGTATCGCATCGAAGTCGTCGTCAAGACGGCTTGTGAAGTGCTCAGAGCGTACGAGACTGCCAACGGTGGCAAATCCTCTAACAGCACCCTCGGGGATGGGAGCTGCCCTTGCGCTATTCCTCGACGCGTCGATTGTTGGTCTCAGCGGGCTTTCCGGAGGAGAGAATGATAGAGGCGAGGATGCAAGCATGGCAACGCGACGAGAGGGGGCTTCATATTGCGGGGAAGCGGCCGGCGGACTGGAGCTCAATATCACCACATCGTAGGTATTGCCTGCCATAGTGAGGCGAGGAAAGAGCCTCCAGGCAGCCAATGTGGGCAATTGCAGAGGGGCAATCCATAGACTCAGCTCGAGTAGTTGTAGCTTGGGAAGGTGTAGTACCGAGTGGCGCGAGGCGGTGATCTGAACAATGCACGGTCGTACGACCAAATGAAGTTCACTGCTGCAACACCAAAGTCTCCATCACCAAGTCCTGACCTATTGCCCCTCCACTAATGAAGCACCAACACCAACGTCCTGCAATCGAGCTGTAATACTTGTTGGAGGTTCATACAAGCTCTCTGATCTTCGCTATCGATTCAATCAGCTGCTTTCCAGGCGCATACAGCTTCAACCTTGCCTCAGCGGACGTCTTCCCCGACTCATGGTAGCCAGCCACCCTCACCCCCTCATCACCCGAAGCTGTAGAGAGCGACTGCTGGGCTTCGAAATGGCTTCCAGACCCTGCTCAGCCAACTCCTGCACCTTTCGCCGCTCCTGGTGGGGTGATTGAGGTCTTGGACATGCGGACCTATCTCTGCAAGACCCCAGCCACCAAGCCGTGTGCTTTTGCATCTTCTCGCGAGGCTTGGACATGTGCGAGAAGATTCCCACCGACTTCAGTAAGTACTTCCCATGGCAATTGACGAGGTTGTTGAGCATCGCCGCCGCTCCCTCGGCTTGCCTCTGCCGCTGCCCTACTCTACTCATGGGTCTATGACCCAGCCAGAGACGATGTACCATCTCTCCGG
>Ga0268250_10000067_pt1 | contig 48152 bp, 37 predicted proteins | sample AgamicAsSfe_FD_200448 | JGI IMG/M metagenome (GOLD analysis project Ga0268250, IMG submission 200448) | Agave microbial communities from Guanajuato, Mexico - As.Sf.e (v2) (version 2) | ecosystem: Host-associated > Plants > Phyllosphere > Phylloplane/Leaf | place: Guanajuato, Mexico | collected...
GCATGCGGAGAAGGATCGTGAAGTGTTCCGGAACGTCGATCCCCTAGTTGTCTACGTCGCGGCTATGGTGCACGATATTGGAGATGGAAAATACCTCTCGGATGAGCTAGTCAAGATGGAAACCGACGAAGCTGATCAGGAACAACAGCGAGATTTTATCGAGTCATTCATTAGACAGTCCGCACCCGAGTGTCCGCCGTACATTTGGGGTCCTGCTTCGCACGTCGCGGCCCTGGTATCTTTCACACGCGAGATTCGAAATCCGGTTATGGTTGCCCAACAATGTGCCGCTTATCCTGCCCTTCAGCTCGTTCAAGACGCCGACCGTCTCGATGGCTTAGGCGCAGTGGGCATCGTACGCGGGGCAGTGTACGGAGGTGTGACTGAACCACGTGGTACTGGTACGGTCCGACGGGTTGTACATATAGCAGACGAGCGTCATTCTCGATACCCGGAGATGATGAAAACCCGCGCTGGCAAGAAGGAGGCAGCGAAACGCTGGGAAGCCATGAAGGAGATCAGGAATCAGATTGTGCAGCAGGCGAATTGCGAGGATGTGCTGGAGGAGTATTGAGTCCTACCTAGGTATACCTAGTCTGCAGAAGTGATTGAGAAGGCATGAAAGATTCTTACGCATTCTTGTGCGAACGTATAGCCTAGCGAAATGAACAATACCCCTTGGATTGGACATAGACAGTGGTTACAGCAATATCAAAATCAAGTACTGCACTGGTTTGTTCTGTATGTAAGCCTGAAGTTAGAGACAGATTATTGATCAAGCGACAGCCAAGTGATGGTGATGGTTTTCAATGGCAAAGCGAAGCAGGTGGGGCTCATTTCGGAATGTCGGTGATGAATTATTGTGTTCGTGTTCAACTGCGTCCATGGCGCCTTGCTGAACCTAGAGCTTACGCTAAGCGCCCAAACAAGACTAGCACCTCGCTTGACGCCCACCTGCCGTGAGTGATTTCGTCTCTCGCAATCGACCTCGAACTTTCAGACTCCGACCAGTTCGACATCAAGCCGCCAAAATGTCCGCCAACTCTCTGAACAAGATCGCGCCCAACAGCCCGTCGAGGCAGAACCCCTCTGAGATCGAGACCAGCATCGCCAGCGCAAGTTTGCCCGTCAATTGCACATGGGCGACGCCAACACTAACACGCACGACAGGCGTTGACTGACCTCGAGAACAATGTCCCCGACCTGAAGGCTTCTCTGCGCCCTCTCCAGTTCGTCTCTGCTCGCGAGGTATGAAAACCCGAACACCACCATGCGCTATCGAGCGTCGCCTACACACCTACCTACACCCATACCCATACATTGAAGAGGCGGTGGGCACTGGGCAGCAACATCAAGCTGACACCAGGATTCTTAGATCGAGGTTGGCCACGGACGCAAGGCTATTGTCATCTTCGTCCCTGTTCCCCTTCTGTCCGGATGGCACAAGGCCCAGCAGCGGTATGTCCTATCTATGGAGTGAAATAATTCCCATACTAACATCTCTCAGTCTCACCCGTGAGCTCGAGAAGAAGTTCTCTGACCGCCACGTCCTGATCGTTGCTTCCCGCCGCATTCTCCCCCGCCCCAAGCGCTCCAACCGCTCGCGCACCAACCAGACCCAGAAGCGTCCCCAGTCCCGGACTCTCACCGCTGTCCACGACGCCATCCTGACCGACCTCGTCTTCCCCGTCGAGATTGTCGGCAAGCGTCTCCGTACCCGTGAGGACGGCAGCAAGATCCTCAAGGTTGTCCTTGACGAGAAGGAGCGCGGTGGTGTTGACTACAGGCTCGACACCTACAGCGAGGTCTACAAGCGCCTCACTGGCAAGGGCGTCAACTTCGAGTTCCCCCAGAGCCAGCAGACCGACTACTAGATGTAGGCGGGTTCGTTGGGTTTGATCGATCTCGTTATATCTACATGGGTCAGGAGTACGGCAGGGCTTCGGTTATGCGTCATGTACCGGCATCAAAAAGGAATGAGAATGAGATGATATGAGCCTGTATTAGGCACCCCTTCAAGATACCACTTGCAATTGATTTCTTTTACTGTGATGGTGCTTGTGCCCTGGCATGCTCATCTGTCTACTGTCGGTCCAGCTCAGGGTAATGCCTGAAGATACCCATGCTGAACTCCTTCCGCCTCTCGCTAGCTAGGTACTCTTTGATTCCCTTGGTCTCCTTGACGCTGTCATAGAAGGTTCCAAACAAGAGTGGGTAGTCCTTCTTCCTTGCCTCCATTTCTTTGGGAAAGGCAAACTCCAATCCGCTCAGCACATGCCAGACTGTAGGGTCGGCATAGCTGAGACTATCCCCAACCAGGAACTTGCCCTGTCCCTGCGCCTCATTGCCCTTGAGCACGCGCTCAAAGTACTTCAGGAACTTGGGAATGCGCTTCTCGCGGAAGTCGGTAGCCTTCTTGAGCGATTCCTCCTTCTGGTCCTCGTAGTATAAGCTCATCGAAACGGGGTGGTGCGTGTCGTGGGCTTCGTTGTTGAGGTCCAGCGCCGTCAGAGTATGCGACAGGATCCACGACTTCTCTGCTTCGTCTGCGCCACTGAGACCAAGCTTGTCGCCAAGGTAAGAGAGGATCGATGGCGTCTGGTAGAGAACCAGCGCAGCACCGTTCTTGCCTTCGCCAGGAACGCGCAGGGCAGGTGGTGCGAAGACGGGAGGGTTGCCGTCGGAGCCTGTGGAGGACTGGTCGGTGAGGGTGCCGATAATTTTCATGCCTACCAAGCTGTTAGCTAGGGCAGTACAGAGTGGAGTGTGGGTTTGTGCTGCATACCGTCCTCAGACTCATTACAAACGTCTTTGTAGGAGACGCCTGCTGCTTCAAACGCCAGGCGAATGAACTCCCCACGTCCTGGAATGCCAGGCCAGTACAACAGCTCGTACGGAGGCTGGGTGCGTGCTTTCTTGTTCGCAGACATGGTGGTGGTATGATATCGAATCGCAATTGAGCCTTGGCTGTAGTGTTTAGGTAGCTTGTGGAAGCTGTAGAGGGTGCGGAGAGGTCGAGAGGAAATGCGAAGCATGCAGCTGCAATTGCTGCCCTAGGGGACGGTTATAAGTAGGGCGAGAGTACCCCATGTCAGCTTTACGTGCCATTGCAGCTGGAGGCACTCGTGCAGATTGTTTGGCGTCATTGTGGGGTTAAGGTTGGTTCAAAGGTACCGTTTATGCTGACATCAGACGCGGATCAGACGCGGAATTGCACCGAGACCGAGCGATGAGTCCGAGCAATGCGAAGATACGCGTCGGGCTACCTTCTGCTACGCGTTATTCACGCCCTTCAGCCCTTTGGTTCCACTTCCAATATAACACTATCAGTAAACACAATTCATACTGTGTATGCAACGAATGTTCCTAAAGCTTTGGTCATTTGCTGTCAAAACCCAGTCGCTTTAAAGTCCTCTCGCTCGCTCTACGCCTGCTTCAGTTCGCTTCCACCGGTCATAGTGAGCTATAGCTAGCTTCTCGTTTAGATGCGTTCAGCTGTTCGTCAGGCTCGTCCTTGATGACCGGAGAAATTCACGCTGTCTAAGAATCTTGCCGCACCCGTCGCGTTTTGTTTGTTCAAGGACGTGCCATCGTCATCTCCGCTATTCGCTGATCCAACGTTACCTAATCCTCTGAGGCACACCTGCAGTCACTCTGCAAGCTCTAGAACATTCTTCCCTCGTCGTGCCATCGGGCTGTGTGCTGTCAATAATGTTTTGTGTCACACAAGAGGGCAGACGGCGATACGCTCGCCTGTGCCTCCCATGGCCCACCGTTGCAGCTCATGCACGAAAAGAGCTGCGCCCTGTTGAGAGAAACAACACATTTACTACAAATCCACCAACGGCATATCTACCAAAACTGTTTGAGAATCTCGACGCTTTACGACATCTTTTCTCATGCAAGTACCAACCTGATTTCCTTGCAACGAAGCGCAGTGAACCTGGGTGTTTGATTCTACACAAGGTGGATGTGATCGCCCCGCTCTGCACTCTTTCAGTCTAGGCTTCCCGCCCGGACCCTCTTCCACTCTGTACGCATTATCTCGAGTGCTGCCTTCAGCTCACCTTACCCGCACTGAACCACGGCCGAACACTTCTTTAACGATACCAGGCTCTCCGTCATCATGTCTAATTACAACGACTACGAGCGGTTCGTCCATCAAATGCAAACCTTCCGCGCATCTGATGAGGCCAGAGAGCATTTCGTTAGCGTACGTGTCGCTGAGTCGCGTGTTCGACCGTGCGACAAACGTTGACAAAGGAATAGGAAATTCTAGCAAAGTATCAAGCCTTGTCCGAAGAACACGGCAATTTGAAGAATGATTATTTGAGTGAAAGGGATATCAGGCGAAACTACCAGAGAACCGTTGAAGAGAAACAGGGTTTGGTGGGGGATTACGAACGTCAGCTTGTGCGTTACTCGCTGGAAACTCAGCCTTACGGGTTTGTGTGCTGATTGAGGCTGCAGGAAGCGAGTTCGTTTGTATTGGCACTTATTGATGGTGATGGAGCTATCGTAAGTATTTCCAGGCTTCTGAGTCGAATCTTCCATCTATCCTGGCAACAGTTTATCGATTTGGGCCCGTGCATGGTCGATAACGTTCACATGATATCGCGGCACAGTCAACCCATCCATGATTCTAGTTGTTGACTATTTATCTGCAGTTTCAAGATGCGTTACTTCAAGCCGCTGGTGGTGACGGTGGGTCGGAAGCTGCATCACGATTGTACCATGCAATGCGCGACCATGTTGCTTCGCTCTACAACAATTCCGGGAACTGGCCGATTATGGTCCAAGTCTATCTAAGTCTCGATAAGCTCTCACAAAAGTTGGCATCGGTTGGCCTTCTTCGAAGTCCACAGGAATTGCGAGCCTTTGCACAGCGCTTCAGCGTCAATCAACCCTTATTTAGTGTTATCGACGTCGGTCACGGAAAGGAGAGGGCCGACCACAAGATTAAGGGTACTAGATCTCTCCCAATTATAGTGACTAGCGTTGACATATTGTCTGCAGAAATGCTTCGCACCTTTAGCGACAATCCCACCTGCCGTCACATCATCTTTGGTGGCTGCCATGACGCAGGATATCTCCTAAATCTCGAACACTTCAAACACAATGCCGCCAAAGCCGGCCGGATCACACTTCTGGAGACCACACCAGCTTACCGTGGATTCACGGATTTAGTCAACTTCAAACGCACTCGTTTCGACGACGTCTTCAGGAATGAGCCCCTGCCCGATTATACGCCTCCTACCAATGGCTTCGGTCAGTTGGCCGTGCAGTCGCCGGTACAGCCTGTAGCACAGCCGCAGCCCCTCTCTCGTTCCGTCACGAACGATAACAATACGTCGCCCACGTTCATCCCGAGGGCCCCAGTGGTGTCTCCCTCGCCTAGCGTCACTCCGGTGTCAGCCGCCACACCTAGTGAATCTAACGGCGATTCTTCGTGGGGTAAGTAACATAGCACAATCGTATCAAATACGAGACGACGCACGGCTGACTCAAATCCCTTAGCCACTGTGGGCAAATCTGGTGCTCCTGAAAACGGCAACATTTCTGTCGTACCGACTACAACTGCTACTAAGAAAAATACTAAGAAGAAGTATGCTTATTACAACAAAGCTGGACAACGGCTTGACGAACCACTGCCACCAAAAGATCCTTCCGCTGTAGCTTCGCTTGAAGCACGCATGAAAAAAGTAGGCAAGAAGATGTGTAATCACTGGCACCTTGGCGGTCACTGCGAGAATGGGAAGTTCTGTCACTTCCAGCATGAGCCGAAGCTTACAACGGCTGAACTGAACGCTTTGCGCTACAAAACACGCAGTTTGGCTTGTAAGAACCGCTACTGTGAAAACATTGACTGCTGTAAGTACATAATGATCAAGGGGATTTCAGACCCTACCATCATTACGGCCATCTTGGTATGGATTCACAGTGCCGCTAATACTTCGACTTCAGATCTCGGCCATCAATGCGCCCTCGAGCGCGATCAAGGCTATTGCTCATTTCCTGACAATTGTAAGCATCATCGACGTGACAAGCATCTACGCTTTACTAATTCCCTAGGCCACCTTCGGGCTACGCATGGTATGGACAGGGTTAAGTATGTCAGATACGACAAAGATGGTAATGAGGATTATGCTCCTTAGTCAGAGTCATCTGGTTGTGGATAAGAGATGTAATGTTGGACCATTTTAAGGTTATGCTCACATGGAGAAGAAGGTTTTGTTGTTTAGGATACTAAATTGTTAATTATATGTCTCTACGACGCTACAATTCTTAAGCTTTGGGTCTTTCTTTAATTGTGTTTCGGCTAAAGTTCAATATACTTTGTTCGATGTCGAAGTTTGAGATGTATTCTTTTAGTGCACTGGAGTGTTGCAAGACTCTCGTGGGCGATCGACCGACCAACCGATTTCGGCCATGGCACGGGCGACTAGTTCACTAGACCCTCTATCTTCCCCACACTCCATACGAAGAGTGCCCGAAATACATGCGAATACCGGTGATGAGGCTAATATTGTTGCGGGACGAGAGGAAATACTGGGTATTGCTCTGCTGCGGCTACATTCGAGCCGCGGCAGCTAAAATCGGCAGTATGTTCAAGAGCACTTTTAACGTAATTTCTCCACAAACACGCGGGAGTAGGACCGACTTGGTAGTGAGTATTGTGTATCTTGCCTCTGACTGCGAGATTCTCTCTTCTTTGACTATATATCGACTCTGCATAAGTGTTTCCCAACATGCCGTTCTTGGACACGCAGCCAAAAATCCTCATCGCAGGCGCCGGTATCGGTGGATTGACCACTGCGCTAGCGCTCCATGCCGCCGGCTTCAGCGACATTCAGATTTTCGAGACAGCGTCGACGCTCACAACGCTCGGTGTTGGCATCAATGTCCAGCCGTCCGCAGTTTTGATTCTGCGGAATCTAGGTTTACTTGAAGCACTGGAGAAGACGGGCATCAAGACAAAAGAGCTGAACTTCTACAATCGCCATGGCGATTCCATTCTCAGCGAGCCTAGAGGCATGGATGCAGGATACGAGGTGCCTCAATTCTCGATCCATCGCGGAGAGTTCCAGATGTTGCTTCTGAGCGCCGTAAAGGAGCGTCTTGGCAATGATGTTCTTCACCTAAACCACGCCTTGGCTGGATTCGATCAGAACGATGAGAGCATCACAGCACGATTTTCGCACAGGAGGGACGGTGCGCCAGTGGATGAGTCAAGTGTAACAGGTGATATCCTTATCGCTGCTGATGGAATCAACTCCACGGCCAGGAGACTTCTCTACCCGGGCGAAGGACCACCACGCTTCTCAGGACGCATGCTTTGGCGTGGATGCATTGAGCGCGAGCAGTACTTGACAGGCGCAAGCATGGTATGGGCAGGCCACGCCGACCAGAAATTTATCGCATACCCCATCAGCCAAAGATCAGCTGACAAAGGCAAAAGCCTCGTAAACTGGATCGCTGAGTTGCGCATACGCGACAAAGATGACGTGGACCTGACACCACCAAAGACAGACTGGACTAAGGCTGTCAAGAAAGACGTTTTCGCAGGTCCGTTTGAGACATGGAGATGCGGAGGTTTGGAGATGAAGGACTTGATCAACAGCACAGAGAAGGTCTTCGAGTTTCCCATGTCTGATCGCGACCCTGTAGAAGCCTGGTCGTTCGGTCGTCTTACGCTCATGGGCGATGCAGCGCACGCTATGTACCCCATCGGTTCCAACGGCGCATCTCAAGCCATCATCGACGCGGAGACACTTGCCAAGCACCTCTCCAACAACACTTCAGATATTGCCGGTGCGCTGAAAGCATACGAGTTGGAGAGGTTGCCGCCTACCGCAAAGATCGTCATGGCAAATCGAGCGAACGGTCCTGATCACGTCTTGCAACTTGCGGAGGAAAGGGCGCCGGATGGCTTCAAGAATGTGTACGATGTCATTCCAAAGGAGGAGTTGGAGGAGATTGGGAGGGTGTACAAGAAGGTTGCTGGATTCGAGATGGAGAGTGTTAATGAAAAGGCGAGGGAGACGAAAGGAATGGAAAAGGAAAAGAACCTGAAGAGCCCAGCCGATTGGATATAGCAGTGTCTTAACAGCCGTTTGTGTGAATAGCAGTAGTGATGTATCATTTTCTGACCTCAGTAAACTGTCTACGTTGTGCTCATGTGACCAGAAATTGCTCTTGATGGAATTGTGTTAGTTGGAGCAGCAACGACGCTATCACTAAGTTAGTGTGGAAAGCAGTCGCGGCTGAACAAACTCGTAGACACGCGACATGACGCGTTCCTACCAACCTCCTCCCTTTGCGGACTCCAACAACAGTGCTCATCATTACTTCATTATCATTGCTTGCTAAATCTAGAATGCTATTGAGAAACTTTCCTGTTGGAGGACCACGCCATCGCGGCACTACCAAGGCACCAAGAACTCTTGTTCCAGGCAGTGCATGCGACACCGCTCTCAGTGATGCCGTTGTCCAAGAGCCAACCCTACCATAATCATGCGCATCACCTTCTCGGCGCCGTCCTTGACCAATGCCTCTGTCTGGCCGATCGCTTGCTCCAGGGTTACCGGCTCTCGGAGGATACTTGTGAAGGCTTTGATGCCAGCACCGTAGCAGCCATCTGCGCCTTCTCCGATGGTGCCGGCTAGTGCAACGACTTGCGCACCGTTCTTCTTTGCGCGCCGAGCAATTTCAGTCGTCATCTGTCGTCGTCAGCAAAGTGCAAAGGGAGCGACAATAAAAGATTGACTGACCTTTCCGTTCGGTGACTGAAAATCCAGGGAGCCCTCTGCGGTAATGACAAAATCCCACTGGTTTTCGAAAACCTGATCGAATTCGAAGTACTCGTTGATGGCTTCAGCGCGGGCGCGCAATGTAGTGCCGAACAACATCAAACCGGTTCCAAGACCACCGCTGGCACCGCTGCCTGGGGTCTGAGAGATGTCCTCTCCAAGTGTCGACTGAGCAACTTGCGCCAGCCGCTCAAGGGATGCTGCAAGCATATCGACCTGCTCAGGCGTGGCCCCCTTCTGCGGGCCGTACACTCGCGCGACGCCTTTGGGGCCACATAGTACGTTCTTGACATTGCATACGGCCTCTATCTGGACCTTCTCAACTGGTATGGGGTTAAAACAGGTATGTAAGTTGGGCTAGGCGACTTACCAGCAGTCTCTCGTAACCGGGGGTGTACACCGTCCCAGCAGATGCTGGCTAAGTGTGCCAACGACCGACCACCACCAGCCTTGGGCAGCTCCTTGCCATCTGCATCAAGTAATCGGACACCAAGAGCCTGGAGCATCCCCGCCCCTCCATCTGAGGTCCCAGAATCTCCACAACCGATGACGATCTTTGTGGACCCTGCGTCAAGCGCCTCCCTAATCAACTCTCCGACCCCGTAAGTCGTGGTTATTGTTGGGTCGCGCTCGTCCTTTGGCACTAAACGAAGGCCTGCAGCTGCTGCCATGTCCAACACAGCCGTCTTCTTGTCTTTGCCAATAAAACCAAGGTGCGATTGGACCAATGATCCGGTAGGGCCCGTGACTGGCACGTCAACAATCGATCCGCCATGAGCCGCTACTAGAGCTCGAGCAAAGCCCTCTCCGCCATCGTGCAGAGGAAGCTTGCGCAGAATAACGGAATTGCCGTCCAGTACCTTCCGGATTCCTGCTTCGATCGCATCGGCCACGTGCTCTGGGCCTAGACTCTCCTTGAACCCTGATGGTGCGACCAGAATCCTGAGTGGGTGCCCGCCCAGGATTTCTGATGCTGGAGTCGACAGCACCGCCGATGCCGGGTTCACAAGGTCGTCTACTTGCTGTTGCGGTAAGTTGAGAGTTTTCAGCGAAAGTAATCGTGGGAGTTGAGGCGGAAGTGTTGGCGACGCTTTCGGTGCACCGTGTACACCGAGCTCCATGCTTGTTGGTACGCTGGCGAGCATGCTGGCTGTTCGAAGAAATAAAGGTGGGTAGTATGCTCACGGCTGTCGCTAATAGAGTAGGACGTCGGTCGATTGATAATGAATTCGAAAAGCGAAAGTGGAAATGTGGTAATGTAGAGCGAATGTCAACCCGGTTGTGTGTGATTGGATACCATCTTTCTCTGGACATACGACATACTTATATCTTCGACCCAGACTCTGCTCGTCTGGAGTTGCACACTTTCACGATGAACAGCACACGACATAGCCCGTAGAGCTATTTCCGGTGCACCACTTGGAAGTGCCACCTAAGGTATCGCTTCCAGCCTCAGGACCATGGCAACAACGTCATTCAAGATGCAAGTATCTACACCTTTACGAAACATCAAGTCCGCATTTCTAAGCTCCTGGTCTCGCAGCATAGCCGGATATTACGACTACAACGGCACAGCCCTGCTAGTATGCGTACTACCATGTGTATAGCTCTAGTTTGTGGTTGGCTTTTCTTGAGAACTCAATCAGTGATAGTTCCGCAGAGCCAAAGTTCTTGACTTTCCTTGAGGGTCTCGGTTCGGGCCAATCGCGGCGATTGCGCGTGTCTTCACCAAGCGGTTTAGCGAAAAACCAAGTTGTACCTTCTTGGCAGAAAATCCCGAGCACAGCCAGCTAGCTGACGTCTACAAAGAAGGCTGTTATCGATGATCAATCTCCACCACAAGAAAGCTTGCGATCTCGTGGCAGCACCCGCTACATTGCTATTGGTCACGATAGATCTAAGACGCAGTGGCTACCATGTGCTCACGCGACAGTTTTCTATTCTTGAACACAACGTCGGCATATGTCTCACCGCAGCCTTATTGACCTGTGACTCGGCATCTCAAGTCCATGTTTCTTGGAGCGTGGCATTTGCGCTACACGTTTGATACTGTACCTTGAGGTCATTAGGTCGTATAGTGCTTTTCGCATCCTGAACAGCCTCCGCTTGGTGAGCGCCTCTTTGGCACTGCCTCGATTTGTGGTAGTTGGCAAAGAGGTTTTGAAATTATATGCAGGCAATCTGCGCCTGTAACACGAAAAGGTATCATCAAGCTCCGTTCGCTATCATCACGTTTCATTCGTTCTGTTTCGACACTCGTTACTCACTATGAATTTTAAAGACAGATTACTTGGCAGACCGTCGGTAGACGAGAGGAGCGCACGCGAGTCCTTGGAACTCCCAAGGTTCTCGTTCGAGGGTGACAATCATCCGCTCGTTAGCACCGAACGTCTGTTCCGACAGTGGCAGCAAGAAGAAAACTCGGGCTACGAAGCTGGCCAAGAAATCATGGAAGAGGGTCTTCGGAAAGGCGACGAAATCATTGTAGGTGTTTCAGATCTCTTATGGCACTGCCACTAACATGACGTGTGGATTACCTGGGACGGCCCGAACGACCCTCGCAACCCGCTCAACTGGAGCAACAAACGCAAATGGGTAGCTACAATACTCGTATCGCTCTTTACATTCATCTCACCTTTCTCGTCGACTATGGTAACACCTGCGTTGCCGGATATAGGAGATGACTTTGATATACCGGAAGGATTCATGCGCCAACTGGTCATGACCATCTTCCTCCTTGGCTACGCTCAAGGACCTTTCGTCTTGGCACCCCTAAGCGAGATCTTCGGACGCGTTACCGTGTTGCAGTATGCCAATCTTGTGTATCTGCTTTTCAACACATGTTGTGGGTTTGCGCGGACCAAGGAGCAGATGCTTGCTTTTCGGTTCTTGAGTGGTCTCGGCGGAGCGGCGCCGCAAGCTGTATGTATAATCCCTGTTCGCTTTCAAAAATTCGTTAGGAGACAAAGAGAGCAAGACTGATATTATTGTAGTTGTGCAACGGTGTTCTCGCTGATACCTGGTCGAAAGAAGAACGCGGGAAAGGCCAAGCCATCTATGGTATCCTGACATGGCTGGCACCCTGCGTAGCTCCCATATGCGGTGCCTACATATCTGAGGGCGTAAGCTGGCGCTGGATCTTCTGGGCCACCTCTATCTTCACTATCTTTGTTCAGGTCACCGCGTTCTTCTTCCTCTCCGAGACCTTCGCCCCGGCCATCCTCGCTAAGAAAGCGAAAGCGGTTAGAAAGGCGATGAAAGGCATAAGGAACGATGTAGTCGTGCGGACAGAGTTTGAGACAGGTGATCGCATGAGCAAGATTTTGAGAAAGAGGCTCATCCTGCCCTTCATCATGATGTTCACACATCCTGCCACCCAGGCACCCTCGATCTATCGCGCATTCTTGTACGGCGTCATGTACCTGATGCTTTCAACCTTTCCGATGGTCTTTGAGGACGTTTATGATATGGACACTGGGCATGCATCGCTCAACTACCTGTCGCTTTGCTTGGGCTTCATGATTGGGTTGCAGATTTCGCATCCGCTCATGGATGGGGTACGTTTTTCTTCTCCAACTTCACTGATGCTGAAGATGCAACGCTAACACCGAAGTAGCTGTACGCACGTATGAAGACGTACTACAACCTTACCGAAGGCCTACCCGAGTTCCGCGTGCCGCCTATGCTTATAGCGGGCGTTGTTTGTCCTATCGGTCTCTTTGTCTACGGCTGGAGTGCCCAGAACGAAGTTCACTTCATTGTTCCCAACCTCGGCGCCGTCATCCTCGCCATCGGCCTGATCATCGGCTTCCAATGTTCGCAAGCCTATACCACTGACGCATACGAAGCACGTTATGCAGCATCGGCAGCGAGTGTTGGAGCCTTCATGAGGACAATGTGTGGCTTTAGCTTTCCGCTTTTTGCGCCACAGATGTATGAGACATTGGGTTTGGGGTGGGGAAACAGTCTATTAGCATTCTTGACGATGACATTGGGGATAGTGATGCCGATAGGGCTTTGGTTCTATGGGGCTACACTTAGGAAGATGAGTTGGAGAGGTTTGCAGTAGACGTTGTTAATAATCATGCATTGTAAACAAACTATGAGTACGCCAGAAGGTATTCGCGTAGCCTTGAACCCAAGAACTCCAACCCAACAAGTATACCAAAAAGCCCTCGCGCCGCACCTAATCATAAAAACGATTTCCCAAACTACCCCCAGGAGACACTCAGTTACTCCAGAGCTTCGAAGATGCTACGCACTGGATCTTGTCTGCTTGAGCATACTTGTCGGTCCGCTGCACATCGAGGAGCTCCTCAAGCTCAGCTGCATACGCCTCGTGCGATGCCTCACGCCTCTTGTAGCTTTCAGCTGACTCCTTGGAGTACACTTCGACCTCGGAGCGTATGTCGTCGATTGCCAAACTCTGCTCGGCGACAGTCTTGATGAGCGACTTGTTCTCCTTCTTAGCCCTCAGAGCTTCGAGAGCGGCTTCGTTGTACTTCTTCTGCCATTTTGTCTTCTCCTCGATCGCTTCCTTCTTGAGCATTTTGAGGACGCGGATCGTTGAAAGTGCCTGCTCTAAGGCGGCAGCGTTGGCGACCATCTCAGGGAACTCGGCGGTGGCCTTGAGGTTGCTCTGGCTGTCTTGTAGTTTGGTGACGTCCTTGTTGAGCTTGGTGGTGGAGGCATCGATCTTGGGGATTTTCTTCTCGACCTTGGTGATAGAGGTGGATGCGGCCTTGAGAGAAGTGTTAGATGACGCGAGGAGGGTGGCAGACCTGATCTTGAGGACCTCAAGGTCGGTGACAGTCGTAGTGGTAGACATTTCTGATGTATGTGTGTTTTAAGGCTGATGTGTGCGAGGCGTTGTGGTATTCAACAAGGACAAGCGAAACGTATGCTCAAAATGGTGTGCGTTGGTGAGTACCGAAGTTTTTTAGCGCGCGTGTGGTAATATGCGAGACGTTTGTGGTATTTGATGAGTACTGAAGTGGTTTGAAGTACTGAAAAGTCTTGTTGCTGCGCAGTGTGTGTGTTGGAAAGTTCTGGTAGAAGTTCTTCAAGACTTTGAATTGTGAGAGAAGAGTAATAAAGATACTTGAAGGAAAGGAGGATGAGGACAGTATTTATCGTAAAACTGGACTGCTGAAGCTAGCAGTTCCCACGGTACAATAGGAAGATTCTGCTGTTGTCGAGGTGAGAGTGAACGCTGGAGATGTGGAACTGGCTGGCCACTCAGGTGAGCCGTAAATGCGGAACCAGAGTCTTCACCTACAAACAATAAGCGATAGTGGCTTCATGAATAGCTATGGGTGGATGTACCGCAATAGATTATTCTCATTCTCTAGATGTATCCTTGGATCGAGGGACGGCGGTCCTGCCCGCTGACCAATGCGAAGGTTTGTGTAGTGAGGATTTCGCTGACTTTCTGGTCTGCGTGGAGCGATAATGTAGTGAGACGGCTTTCGACAGCACGAGGTCACGAGGCCACTACAAATGACATCGGATGCGAATCAGAGTTTTTGGCTTGGTTCGCATCTGCCTGATACTCGTTCCATGTTCCATGGAGTTTATTGTGGGGCAAACCTCTACCAGCGTTATGTCAACCAAGTATAGCAATCGAGTTACACCGAACTAAGCAAGATATGTGTCACATTGATATGAAAGCTGCAAAATTTCTCTGGCGCTGATTCAATTGCCCCCACTCGAGATAACCCTACCCGCTGCTACCTTTACTCTATCGTCTCATCCATATTCATCTCCTCCTCCACCACCTTTTCATCGTACTTCCGCAACCTCTCCACTTCTTCCTTCAGTCTTCCTACCTCAGCTTCCAAGTCCTCGGTGAACTTTACGCATTTCTCCATCGCGGTCGAGATGTGGCTATCATTTCCCATGAAAAGGCCAGCTCTGGCCTCGGCATAGCTCACCTCGCCTTCTTTGTATGCCTTGTTCCCTTGAAGGCCCTCGAACCTTCTGTGAAAGATGTTATACAGTCTGTGCCAGTGCCGGATGCGGCTATTGGCGGAACTGATTTCCGATTCTTTCTTTTGAATCTCCTGATTCTTCCTTAGGAGAAGGTTCTTCCAACCCTCTTTTCCATTTTCCAAGAGATCAGTGTTCTCCATCTGATAGAACTCAACTCTCTCTTGCAGCTTCTTGATTGTTGATGATTCTTGAGAATTCTTCAGATCATCAATCTCTTGTTGTCTTTCACGTCGCACCTCGTCGATTGCCTTTGCCTCCCTCTCCCTCGCCAATCTAACGTCATCCTTTCGCCCGTGTTTTTCTTTCTCAGTCTCGCGTTGCGCATGATCGACATCATTCTTGAGATCGTTTACATCGATGAGATACCTATCCTTCTCCGCCTGAAGCTCATTTTTCAATGCTCGGATAACCTGACTTTGGGTGTTGTTCTCTGCCTTCAGTACCAAGAGCCGCTGCTCGAGATCGTGAATGGTTTGATTACCGGTGGCTGCGTCAGTTCGAAGCTTCTGGATCTGCCGGTCACGACTGTTGATCTCGTGCATTCCTTGTTGGCGGAGTTGATCACATTGCCCCTGGAGATCGATGTTGCTCTTCTCCAGCTTGCCCATATCCTGGTTTCTCTGCGCAGTTTCGTTATTGTTTCTCGCTACCTTGAGCTCTTGTAGCTCACCCCAAACAGCCTCGCCCTTGGACATGGCTTCCTCAAGTTGCTTCTTGACACCCGTGGTCTCTTCGACGGCGGCATCGCGCTGCTGGGTGAGTGTCGCGACCTGGCTAAACAAAACTTGCTCTTGGGCACACTTGGCTTGCAACTGTTCTCTTGACTTCGAAACCTGAGTTGAGAGCTCATCTTCCCTTACTTCCTTGGCCTGTATGTCCTTGCTCAATGAAGCGATTTGGGTGCGCAAGTTCGTCTCGATGAAGGCCATAGCTTCGTTGGCTTCCTGCAGATCCACTATCTGTTTCTCGAGCTGCGTCTTTGAAATTTCATGGGCTTTTGAACTGCTCTCTGGAATAGTGGATCCATACTGGAGCTCGTTCGTAGTAGGACCAGTAATAGTTGACGGTTGAGAACCGTGAATCTGTGCTACCTCGAGGGCTCTCTCAAGTTCAACAATTCGTCGACGCAGTAGGTTCTTTTCATTCTCGCAATGCTCCTTTTCGTTTGTGATTTGACTCTCCAATTTCTCCAGTTCCTCCACTTTCTCCTTGTACTGCTTTGCAAGTATCATGAAGTTCTGCTGCAAATCCCTGCACTCTTGATCTTTCTCGTCCAGGCTTCGTCGAAGGTAATCCTCGTTTTCTGTGAAAGTGTTCTGCTTGGAGTTCATACCATTGAAACGCTGTCTAGGTGCTTCGATAACTGGGCGGGCAGGCGACTGTGGCTGATGGGTTTTGTGAGATGAAGTTAGCGAACGCTTCGCTTTGTGCAACTGAGCATTTAGGTCAGCGATCTTATTTTTCTGGATGTTGATCTCTTCGACCCTCTCCTTCAAGCGGAACTCTAAAGCGGTGACTTTGCTGGCATGTTTGTCTTTCAAAACAGAGATTTCTTCACTCCGTCCTATGAGCAGACTAGTTCGCTCTTCGTTCCGGCGACGTTGATCTGCAACACCCTTATCCCTTGTCTCTTCTTCGACTCGTGTAATCTCTTCTTTGGCTTCGGCCAGAGCCTGTCTTAGGATCTCAACTTCCCCACGCATAGGTCGTAGCTCATTGAGCTCGGCATCTTTCTCCTGATGGAGTACGTGATTTGCCTTGATATCCTCGCCAAAGTCGCCTCCACGAATCTCTTTACGCAAATTGTCGATCTCCCGTTGCTTATCGAAGAGCAACGAATCAAAGCTCCGACTGACGCCTGGCACATAGTCACTACTCAACCGGGTTGTGATAGTTTCTTTGAGTCCGTTGATCTCCGCGATCTGATCACTGTTTTCCGTTTCTAGGCGACCCAGCCGCTGTTTCTCGTCGGCCAACACATTCATTCTGGCTTGCACTAGGTTGACAAGCATGTCTCTATCGAGCTCTCGGATGTCGGCTTCGTCACTCGGTATAGGGACGCCAAGTTTTTGGAGCATGATATCTCTTGCCTGGACCATCACAGCAGCCTCCTCCGCTTTCTCACATCTTTTGATAAGATTGGCCTGATCGGTCTGGTACCTGTCTTTCAGGTCCTGGCGGCTTCTTCTCACACTTTCAAGAGTCTCTTGTGACGCCTGCACATCTCCTAAAAGCTTGATCACCCTTGGATCCCAAACCCACATAATCATATTTGCGATCAACGAGATGAGAAGTAGAAGGTGCTGGATAAATGCGAAGAATCCCCATGGAACCCACGAGGAAATTTTGGGCCTTGTCGTCGGCAGGGTTACGACGTTTCGAGGGGGCGCTCGACTCTGTGTCGTAACTTCGGGGGTATAAACCATGGTTGTGCAAGGCGTCGCTCGATCGACCGAGAGATGTGTCCATTTCGTGATATAGTATCGGTCGTAGTACGTTGAGACTGACGTTATCTGTGCTGTGACCGTATCGTAGATCGTCTTCGGAACTGTGGCTGTAGTGGTTGCTGTGCGTGTTGCAGTTCGCGTCTGCACGATAGTCTGGTAGACTTTGTCGGTCAATGTCGTAGGCTTTGGAAATATGGTGGCAGTTCGAGTGACTGTAGTAGCAATTGCAGCGCCCGAAGAAAGTTGATAATGTTCTGGAGCTGAATTAGGATATAGGACAGGCAGCCAGTACGGGCTGATAACAGGAAGCGCAGCGAAAAGAGTGGCGCCCAACGCAATGAACAGCTCGTTTTGCAACAACAACTGGCCGACATCCGCCATTGTGCAATATTCCGTGTCGCCGGACCAAATACGTCAATGTTGAGGGTAAATTCGCATGCGCTGAAGCGTGGAGTCACTATGATGAGGTTGAAGGTAATACCGTTGGTCGTTGCGTGGTTGTTAGGACAGTGTCATGAAAGCTGGACGGGTGTATAGCGTTTGCAGACGCCGTCGGACAAAGGTGGTGTTCTTCGCTCGTCCCACAAAGCCCATTCACCAACACAAGTGAATGCAGAAATATCGAAATTACAACGGTACGCATAGACACGGAAACAACGCACAACAGGACGATTAATAAATAATGTCTGAAAGAGAAAAGGCCTACTGAACGTAATGACTGTGAAACTGACTCAACAATGTCTTTGATCTTCACTGGTAACATCATGGCTCAGAGAGACAGAGACGTAGCTTACCACCGCTGTAATTGAAACCTGTATTGGATCTGTCGTCAGACTACGACGCAAGATTAGTAGAACCAGGCCAGAGTTACACATGGCTTCTCCGAGTTGGCAAGAACTTGTATAAAACCATTGACATCTTCCTCTTCTCGCAAAAAACATTTTCCTCTATCACTGCAGATAAGGCGTAGAACGAATGATGCAGTACTGCGCTGGGGGCATAATATTGGAACATAGCCTGCGGAGGCATTCTCCTCAAAAAGTCCGCCGTGTACCTAGGTAGTAAACAGCGCGCATCAAGACTTGAGGATACGGAGAGCACAAGTATCGCGCCCTCTTCTAATGCTTCGCTTTAGTGCGTTGGAGTGGGGGTGAAAGTGGAAACGAGGAAGCTGCGATCGAACGCGTCAAGCAGCCGTCGGCGAGAAGTCCATCTCTCGGCGTCCCGCTTGGCCCTCATGGGTTAGCACGCATCTGCCACGCGACCTCAAGACTACCCTTGAGTATGCAACATCATCACCAAGGTCTTTTGTAACAACAACAGCACGCGACATGTTTTGCCCGGCCGCACGACCAGCAATGGGCTTACCGCTGGTTTACGAGCCGTGGCAACATTTACGTAATTTGCGGCTCCACATGGAGTCTGATCATCAAACTTCCACCCAACCTCGACACCGCCTTAATAGCACTCCTTCGTGCCTCAACTTCCTGGCAGTGTAGCTCAATCGTTTCTCAAGATGCTTCTTCCACTGCAGGGGTCCCGATCACCATACCTGACGCCATTTGTGTTGTCATCAGGCTTTACTATCCAGTTCCCAGCCCAGGTCGCATATTGGTTTCCTAATCTGGGCATCTTAACCCGCCCACAAAAGATGCTCCACCACGGCACATGTGTCCGCTCCGAACAAAATTGTCAAGTCTCAGATATCACACCGGATGCACGGATCTCGGGGACCCTTAATCTGGGGTAGACGAGACCTTGTCGCCGTTTTACTCCACTTCCGTCTGGTGTATCCGCGCACACGCGACAGAATGGAATGAAGGAGACGTTGGTATCTTTGCGGCTGACAGCTTATCTTAAAGGTGACTTGTCCCCATCTCTGAAAGACCGCCTGCCTAAAGGAACGTCGGATCCGCTGTAGTGTATCCGCATACCCGAGCATTGGGATCTGCTAAGACATAGGCACAAGACCACGGCTAATTCCGCCGCCTGTATTACTACCTGTCATTGTACTCTTTCTCTTTGCTTTCCATGTTACTAGAAAACGCATATTTCAACATGACGCCAACAGCATCAGCCACCGCCGCTGTGCCCACCCTGACACAAAGTGGAGCACGAGTTGCTTTACAAGCCGCGGAGCAGCATGCACTTGAGAACGGTGTACCCATGTAAGTTCCCCCCCAAATTTACGGATGTGGCTCCATCGAACCGATCGTGCTAACAACAAAATAGGAGCATTGCTGTAGTCGACGCACACACGCATCTCTTAGCCTTCACACGCATGGACTCGGCGAAGATAACGTCCATCAACACCGCCATGGACATGGCCTTCACTGCCGCCGGCAATCGCATACCCACCTCCGCATACCAAGAGACACCCTGGCCAGGCAGCGCAACCTCTGGCATCGGCAACATGATCATGGGACGCTTCACCACGCTCGGGGGTGGTGTACCTATTCTGTCAGCAGCGGGCGACATACTAGGCGCCATAGGTTGCTCAACAGGCACCAGCATGCAGGACGAGGCCGCGGCGAAGGCTGGCAGGGACGCTGTCTTGGACGTTATCAAGAAAGAGAAAGAGGCTGAGGAGACGAGACTACACGAAGAGAGGCAAGCAGTGCTTACACTATGGAAAGAGAAAGAAGAGGAAGTGGGAAACTTGAGAGAAGAGCTCGAAGGAATGGATAGAAGTAGCAAGAGAATGAGGCTCGATGGTGGAAGGAGTGGAAGTGTTAGTGTTGCCGGCAGTCTAATAGGACGGAGGGCGAGTACGCAAGCAGGACTAGCACCGGATACACCGCCGGAAGAAGGCGAACTACTTCCGAGCTTTGTTGGGGAGGTATCTGTGGGGCGTTATTGAGCGATTGATCTTTCTCTTCTGCATTAGCGTTCTGGTTATCAACCTCGTGAACCAAGCATGGCGTTCATTGGTAGGGCTTTCGGCGAACAAAAGGCGTTGTTATGATGGAGGCTATCTGTGTTTGTAACGATGAACGAATATTATTCAGTCTGCTCAATGGTGATTACATCTAAAAGGCATATGAACCCTTGGGGATATATGAAGTGGAATGTGTGCGCTTTGTGACGCAAGTTCTGCGCCTGTCGCCCTTGGGAGGGGGTCAACTAGGGTGGATCCATCGCTTCTAAGAACCCAGTGAGTGAGGAAACCAACACGCGATGAGCATTGTCAGTGCTGAGGTAAGGAGAATATCACACAAAGTTGACTACTTGCTCTCATTCTTGGGAAACTTGTAAGAGACTGTTGGGTAGGGGTAGGGGCTTCTAACGTTTGTCGTGTAGATGCAGGGCTTACCTAGGTAGCCTTGATAATTACTCATATTCATATGTTTCTTCATCTTTCACGCCCAGCACATTCAATACTAGCACATGTATTCGGTATCAATAAGGATATTCAATACCAATACCTTCTTGTATCACTGTCAATTGAAAGACTGAAAAACAAGCATAGCATTTAATGTCGCAGTATCAACAGATACCTAAGTAGTATCATGCACCATCGGACAGGGAAACTTGCCATCCACAAAGACAACAAGCCTACAGTGAGCCATATCCATCGTTTCCAAGCACTTTCGAGGATTTGTAAAGAGCGGACAGTGAGGCAGTGACAGAATGTTACAGAGTATCCGACAAAGGCCGTTGCCCGAAACCACGACGATGACTCAGCAGCATGCGTCACACTTGATCTCCAGTCACAACATGCCAAAGCATGCGATAGAGAAGACTCTTCTAAAAAGTCTATGGTAGGAGGACCATCGTCACCTCCTATGAGCAATGGCTAGCACGCGAGATACCTACGCGCTGTTTGTAGAAAGGACTACATGCGTCGGGAAGAACTCGAACAAAGGCGCAATGTGATGCACACGTAATATTGAGTCGCATGTCACGGGTATCTTACACACGACCTATTGTATACATGCTTCGAGTTCGGTCATGGCACTAAGCTGGAGAGCCTGCAAGTTCCGCGCCACGGAGCATGCACAGCAGCGACCAGCTGGCGGAAACAGTCGAAAGTGGTATGTAGTCTTTGATGTCATCGACCGCGCTACAGTCAACCTTGGAGACTGACTGCATGCAACCCGTGTTGTCGCGTAAAATGCTGTTCAGGTAGATGCCCTTGCTCTGATGATCCCCAGCTGCAAGATCCCCCAAGGAACTCGTTGAATGCGGCGGCCGATGTCTGCCGAATTACGAGATCTCTACACGAAATAAAGAAAACGGCAGAGATAGTCGTTACAACCCGTCTTCCATTTCCCAAGCCGCCCTCGTCACCAGGCATTACGTACCCCATGCACCGCCGCCGGGAATCCCTTTTGATGTCTTTGGGAACAACGCCGCAGCCAGACACCCCATGAAATGAACCACCGGGAAGCCTCAAAAGTCCAGCCACCTCTAGAACTACCCGATCGCCAGCGCAAATCACCGAACACATCACCGAACCCAACAGACATGCCATTCAAATCATAAAATGACGATGTGCAAGTGAAGACAAATTCGACCCCTGTCTGCAGTTTAACAGCGCAGCGGGCCAGCGTCTAGCCTGAGAGAAGCCAAGCTGGGGGGGAGCCGACACCCGACCTGCCGTGGCGTGGCCCATGTCGCAAGTCTGACTGCTCTTGCGACACATCGAGCTGAACATGTTTGTTTCTTCGTTTCTCGGTACGACATGGTTTTCGGTACGCCAACCTACTTTCTTAGGAGCGAAGGAAACTCTATCGCGATTCATCGCGATAACCTTCTCACCGCCACAAGCCAATGGCGCTGGCGCGCAACATTCAATACGTAGCTGAAAGCGGTTTGTTGGAAGGGGGCTATTGGAATTTAGGGCGCTGCTCCGTGGTTGAGTGATGGAAGCGGCGCGGCAAGCCCAGGAACGCGCCCCCCTTGGCAGGTACAGAACACGAAGTGTGCCTGGTGCTTACGCTGTACGGGGTCATCTCCGCAGCCGCTCGGGTTCCTGCTTGCTCGCGTCTGTGACCTTCTAACTTTGGACCCTGTGCCTTCATTCAGCTCGTGTAAAGATACGAGAATTGCAAACATGGCGAAGATCGCTGGTGGCATTTTATTGTTAGTAGGCGTGTTAAGGGCGATCGTCGCATGGGACAAAAGTGATAGGGAATAGGTCGTCACACGAGACAAGCGAAGAAGCAAGGGATTCGGGGTCATGAATTCGTGGATCTGTAATTCGGCAACAGAGTAGAAAAAGTCGCTGATGCATCCCTAAAAAATGAACAGGGGATAAAAAGAGGTTTAGTACCGTAAGATACAAAAGAAGTGAATATGTTTCGAACCAGCGCGGAAGCAACGCGTCGCGAGTTTGATCTCCAAGCCGCCCTGTCATCTACAGTAGAAGAATTGAAACCCCTCAACACCCTCATAACATGTGCTGTGATTTGCTTATGCAAGATCGCAGCACCAGATACCCTCGTGGTTCTTGCATCCGATCTTGGAGTAGTTGTCGGAAGTGAGGATCTCAGCGTGGCCGGTCTGGCCCTCGTAGCTCCAGCCCTTGGACATAGTGCTGCAGACGCCGTCAAGACCGGGGAGAGTGGGGATCTCGCAGAGCCAGCCACCGACGAAAACGGAGAGGAAGGACTCCATGTCGGGCTTGCCGGGGGCGAGGACCTGACCGTAAGTTCCAGGGTTGAGCTTGTGCTTCATGACACCGTTGCCCTCAACGACAACGTTCATGGCGTTGGACTCGAGCTTGGAGTCGCACTCGAGAGGCTTCATGCCCATCTTGGCGCGCCACTCAGAGACGATGTCCATGTAGCCACCGGTGGTAGCAGTGGCAGAGGGAGCAGGGGCAGCCTCAGTGGTGGTTGGCTTGGGAGCCTCGCTGGAAGGAGCAGGAGGAGCAGCCTCGTAGCTGGTGGGCTTGGGGGCAGGAGTGTAGGCAGCCTCAGTGGTGGTGGGCTTGGGGGCCTCGCTGGTGGGCGCTGGGGGAGGAGGAGCTACGTAGACAGCAGAGCTGCTGGGCTTAGCTGGCGCGTAGACCATGGTGTTCTTGGCCGGGGCCTCGTAGACAGCGCTGACGGAGGTAGGCTTGGGGACTTCGTAGCCCTCGGTGACGTAGACAGTCTTGACGACAGTTGCGACGACATCGACAACGTGCTTGACGTGCTTGTGCTCGTGGCCGTATCCACCGTAGGATGGGGCGGCGAGCGCAGAGCCCGCGAGGGCGGCGACGGAGAGAGCGATGGTGGTGCGCATTTTGATAGATGTTGGTTTGGATTTGGTGATTGAAGAGACTGGACTTGAGTTGACTGGTAAGGTTCGACTGTCGAATTGTTTTTTGTTTAGGGATGCGAAGTGAGCGTGTTAGTGCCGAAGGGCGGTAGAGAACGTGGTGTCAAAGATTGACGGTGTAGAGAGTGAATGACTGGATGTCGATACCTGGAAGTCGCAGACCTGGGGTAGAAGAGGAAGGCAGAGGGGATAAACTACATTTATACGAAGTAACGCTAAGTAGGAAACGGGCGTTGTGCAGCTGACATGGGCCAGGAAATTAAACGCGAGCGCCATTACACGTCCGCCCACGGCGCCCCGTCCTCCGCAGATTTACCTGTGCCTGGAGCTAGAGCCTCTGAAGCCAATTCTCGTCCCAACCAAGCCCTTGGTAGACCGCTCGGATCCTTTCATTTCGTTCCCTGCACAGCGACCGTCACCGTAGGCCAGGGTTTTGGAGTCCGAGAGGCCTACACATGTGCATTGGCTGGGGGGCGGGGAATGCGATATCTACGTCTGCCGCTATCCTGCGTTCAAACTCTTTGTGCTTCAATCTAATCTCGCGCGGCAAACAATGTTCCTTTGTGCCTGGTTTGTTTGTCGACGTCGAGCACTCTGGCGCTTCGATGCGGATTTGGTTGGTACGGTCCAGACGTGACAAGTGTCAGGGGTAACCACAGACGATCATTGGGCTTGCGCAGGGGACAGGTCATCAAACGCCCACTTCGGAAAATTAAGCGGAGGGCTAACTTGAGAGCGGCAAAACGTAGAGATATCTCAAAGTGCGCGCTTGTCCTATTGGCTGTTATTGTCGTTCGGACAGGGCAGCGTTTCAGATGTTTTTCTTAGTCTGTGGGACATTTTGGGCAGACCCGGCCCTGGAGCAAACCTTTTGTGAACGTAGCTGCACAAACTTCAGCCCGCCGTAGTTTCAGCCCAGGTGCCGCACAGCACCTGCTTGATCCGTTCCTTCGTACCGCAGACGGCGATTTCGTCTTCGCGTCCGTGCGGTAATCATCGCTGTATGATTGAAGAGTCGAGACTCTGTAAGGCGGTTCGTACAAGTGGAGCCTTGGAAGCATTTCTCAACGGGAGAGCCTCATCGTGAAACGGCGAATCGAGGGATATTTGGAGATCCCGTTTGTGTCGCGCCAGCGCGATGAGTGAGGCAGAGGGGAAGCCTGCATTCTTCCCGCCATCGCGACATCCTTCCGCTGCTGCAGTCGATCGTGTAACGGTCAGAGTCAGCGCCTCGTGACACTCTCGCTCCACTTCACCTCTGGCGTCACCATCGATCTTCCGCGTGGATGCCGTGGATGCTCGCCACGTGTTAGCGCACTTGACAACGAGTGACCGAGATCTGTCGACGTGGATCCGACACCGCAAGGTACAGCGAGTCCGAAGACGGTGCCTGAGCCGCGCACCAGGTAATCACCTATGTGCCGAGATGTGATGAGATGGAAATTCAACGTCATCTCTCGACCTCAGGCATGCGACACCGCTGGGATGTCGTAAAATTAATCGTTGTAGTAATGAGGGGTCGTGGCAGGGAGTCCCAGTGCTGTTTAATCTTCGTCCCGCTGTGGCACCAGATCGTTTCTTTGAACCTCATCTCACTCAAGATGAAGCACCGAGTGCCTGCCGTGCCTCAGGCTTCCAGAGGAAGTGAAACGTGAGTGTTTGGTCTGGATGCGCTCGAGGTTTGTCATGTCGTGTCGAAATGTGCCCGGCGGCAAGTACATGTCTTGCGTGGCCACATAGCAATCTCGCGGAGTCGGCTCACTTCCTGATTGCTGATTACTACCGCAGACCCACAGCATCTGCAGCGTCTGTTATACCCGACCCGCCCGCCATCAAGTTTTCATGACCAACGGCTGAAGTGCGGTAGGTGGTTTCTTTTCGGCACTCAACCGCATGCTAGTCTGCAGAACTCTTCAACCATACCTCAAACTACCTCATTAGTCCGCCGCGACGCCCTTCAACGACACTGCTGATAGGCCGAGATCCAGCGAGGTGTTCTCTCGCGCGTATGCACGATGCTGACGCATGCGTCGGTGATCATCGAACTCCTTCTTCGTACCTGAAACGTGGAGATAATGTTCCTATCGATTAGATAGCTGGCCGCGTGGCGCGAGCTTGTCGATTCGACTGAGCGGAAGCAGAGTCCGCGGCCGCAGTCTATCGGAACTTCCTCGTGGCTTCTGTCAACTGGGGCCGGCCGTTGGAGCAGGATTCTTTAGTTCGGTGCCGTTGTAACCGTCAGGTACCATCGCGCCGACTCTCACATGCAGCCCGTAGCCCCGATGGCAGACTGCATCAACCATGAAAAACCTGCAGTAGCTTAGAACAGGCACGTGAAAACTTCTTCCCACCATCTGTCTGGGCTGTCTTAGTGTTTGACAGCCACCAGTCGGCGGTTCGGTAGTTTGCAGGACAGTCACGACGTCATCTGACAGCTCCTTCACCTTGCTCATGCTTCTCTGCCAAGTGGGAAGTTGGCAAGAGGTCCATATGACTGGTGAGGCAAAAGCACACGGCACAGATAACGAAGAAGAAAAAGCGATAGGTCTCCTTTGGATAAGTGATGATTTGGCATTGCAAGTCAGCCCTCGCCTCAGAAACGTAGGCGATGCCCAATCCAGTTGGCGGCTCGGCAAGAACCATAAAGAATGTTCACTGAGTCCTTCACAGCCTGCCCGAGTGACGAATGACATTGAACCTGATGCGCCGTGGCATCGAGCTCGAAACACTGGGTGTTTATGTCGAAAATCGCAGGCGGCTTTACACGAACACCTCTGGATGGCCTTCACTTCCAAGGTTGGGTGTATCGCAGTCTGCTTCTTCCATGCAGGTGGTTACTCGATGATCGATCACTTCATCGTCATCGTACTTCACAATCCTACACTAACACCTGCGCACACTCTAGTCTATGTCACTACTAGCGGTCGGCTTCGAGGCTTTGCTGTCTGGTAATTAGCCGATGACCGATTGGTGCGCATATGTTGTACCTTGCAGTCACATCGACTATTCTAAGCTCTACCAAATCCGTCCATATGACTGCATACTGGCGTAGATGCGAGATAACAGCAAAAGCCATTGATAGCAATTATGCGTGTAAGCATAGCCACGACGCATTCTGACGGACATTTGCGAAGGGTGAACCCTGGAGTAGGGCAGCCTTTCGCGACACCAAAAGCCTTGGAGCTTACACCAAGCACCTATCTCAAAGGAACCGCTAAGGAAAAAGCAAAGACCGAAACTGTGTTCCATTCGAGCCTAGACATCTCCTTACATCATTTCTAGGGCGCTGAGTTATGCGCCGCCCAATTAGGCAATCCGACCAACCAGAACCCATACCCCCGTCTCCACAGACAGCGTTGAAAACACACAGCAAAGCGAAAAATCTGCAGTTACCGCCGGAAGTCTCGGGAGGGCTTTCGTTCTGCCCTGAATGTCTCAGTGTATGATTGGTGTACCTGTGTAGGCCTGTTGCGCTTGGGAGGCCATCCTTTGTTCGGTAACCTACGTTGCAGTCAGACTGAGCTGGACTACGCTGTGGGGCCCACTCCGTATCCCTACACTCTTAAAGTCAACGTCCACGCTCTTTTTTGTGAATCTTGAACTACACACTCTCTTTGTCACATCACAGCGAGGCTTCGACAGCTTCATCACATTCCTTCCAAAACTTCCCTCTCTTGTTCAATTGACGGTCTGGACCTACACTCTTTCTTCCTCAATCAACACACGGTCTCTTTAAAAGCAGCTTCGCCACGCTCCTGTGTCGTCATCATACATTATCACAAATCTTTGTTACAGACCCTCTCAACGAACAATATGCTTTCCAAGCTTACCTTTGCCATCGTGGCACTTCAAGCCAGCCTTGCCCTAGCTGGCAAAGCCGTCATCACCAACCGCTGCGACTACGACGTCTGGGTCTGGTCAATCTCTACTGGCCATGCCTCCTCATCCTTCATGGTCCCTGCAGGAAGCTCCCACAGCGAGGCCTACACTGGAAGTAGCACTTCCCTCAAAGTCAGCAAGTCCGACGCTTTGGTCGCCGGCAAGCACACACAGTTTGAGTACTCCATCGCGGCTGGCCAGCTCTGGTACGACATCTCCTTTGTCGACTGTGCCAATGGCGAGTCTGCGTCAAACTGCCCTGGACACGACGAAGGCCTGGCCATGAACGCCAGCAACGACAGCTGCGGCAAGATCGATTGCCCCGCTGGAGACTACTGCCCTACGCAGGCCTACTACGTCGACACGCCTCTGCAAAAGCTGGGTATCGCCGAGCCAGTTTTCATGTGCCCCTTGTCTCTGGGCACCAGCGTTGATCTGTCCATGACAGTCTGCTCCGGAAACCCCAAGATCAAGAGGAGCATCGCTGGCCGTATCCAGATCGATGGCGAGGCTTAGAGAGTCTCGATGGTGCGCATTTGCGATTACTTCTCCAGCTCTCTTACCATTACTTCTTTCGTTCTTTATACATACACTAGGGTGGATTACGGTTGGGATATACCTGGGTTACGATTTGGTTACGATTTTGGATGATTCAATGAAACGTTATGCTTTTCCAACTCTTGAATTCGTGTGCTGTTACCGATTGTGACTACGTAGGCACCCTGTCGGTCCTCTGACCAAAGCCTGCCGCCATACTCCTCGGCGTGATGGAAGGAATTCGGCGTTGCTGAGACGCTGTCGCAATCGTGGCAGGCTTACGTCGCACGACACAAGGTGCGATTTTGGCCGGATTCTGCTAGGTGGTGCGTTGCTTCTAGGCCATCGCCATTTGGGTAAGCGCATCCCAAAGTCTGTTAGCGCGGAGCACACGTCATCCTGACCACGTCCTCCTGTGCAGTCACACCGATACTCCAAGCATGCGAAGGATAAAAATGCACAGAGCAGCTAAACTGACGATTGTAGCGAGGTATGAAGTTAGGGCAGAACGGAATGTCTGTCCCGCCGTGGATCTGCAGTACGCGCCGCCCGGCGACGGACCCGCATGTTTGGGTGTGGAGGAAGACTGGTACCCATGCGCTTCGCCAAACATTCCTAGACTCGGTCTGCCACTCAACTCCAGAAGATGATCTTGCAGTACAGTACCTGATACACCCGCGCAGCCCTGTGCGACTCGTCTGCGCTTAGTCGACGATCCATTCCGAGCTACCCCACACCTGTCCCGAGCGGGTAGATCTATCCAAATTCGTCTTCATCATACAATTGCTTACTATTCAGGCGACAAAGGGGGCTCTATAAAACCAACGGGTGAATTCTTCCGGCACCCACCTGACATCTAGAGTCAACAGCAGGTATTGCGGGGTGTAGTCTACTCAGCTGGGATCGAGTAATCATGTCGTGAATCTACTCAAGTGACTGTGGGGTGGGGAAGCCTTGTGTGAGGGGTTGCCGCGGCTAGATCAACATGATTATTCTTCAAGTCCTACTATACGATTGCCCATTCCTCAAATCTCCTGGGTAATCCAGAAGCTTGGTTTAGAGCCACAACACCTTACTTCGACTAAATATAAGCATAATGACAACTCAAGGACCCATCGCTGCAGCTCCGATAGCTGAGGTACCTCTCCCAGACCCAGATGTTGCCAAGTCAACCGTCGACATCAAGACTGGAGAGTTAGCTCACGAGAACGACTTGACCTTTGATCCGGCAGCACTCCAAGCGAAGTATCTCCAGGAGCGTGACCGACGTTTAGCACGAGATGAAGGCGTAGAGCAATACACACTCCTTGATGGTAGCTTGGCACACTATCTAGAAGATCCATGGGTCGAGCCAGGATTCAAACGTGACCCCATCGAAGAAGAGACCGAGGTGGTGATCATCGGCGGCGGGTATGGCGCTCAGGTCTGCGCTGTGAGACTAATTGAGGCTGGTATAAACGACTTCAAGATTATCGAAAAAGCTGGTGACTTCGGGGGAACATGGTGAGTTTCGCTGTTCCACATATAGGACTTATGTGCTGACATCCACGCAGGTATTGGAACAGGTATCCTGGAGCGCAGTGCGATATCGAATCCTACATCTACATGCCCCTGCTCGAGGAAGTCGGATACATGCCGACAGAGAAATATGCGCGTGCCAAAGAGTTGCTTAAACATTCACGCATGATTGGCGAGAAATACGATCTCTACTCGCGTGCCTTATTCCAGACCGAAAGCAAAGAGATGCGATGGAACGAAGAAGAGGGGAAATGGACTACTCACACGGCGCGAGGCGATAAGATCAAATCGAGATTTGTGATTCCTGCTGCGGGCCCTCTTCATCGGCCAAAGTTTCCTGGCTTAAAAGGCATCGAAGATTTCAAGGGCCATTCTTTCCACTCTTCGCGATGGGATTATAATTACACGGGGGGCGATTCCTCGGGTAACTTGCACAAGCTAAAAGACAAGCGCGTAGCTATCATCGGTACAGGTGCGACAGCCGTTCAGATAGTGCCTCATTTGGGAGAGTGGGCAAAGAAACTTTACGTCTTCCAGCGCACCCCTTCGTCGATTGACGTTCGTGGCAATCGCCCGACTGACGAGGCATGGGCACAGTCGCTCCAGAAGGGATGGCAGAAGAAGCGCATGGACAATTTCGACAACATCGTCAACGGTGGTTACGAAGAAGTGGATATGGTATCAGATCGTTGGACAGATATCATTCGGTCCTTGCTGACCGCTGGCATCGACCCGAACAACCCGGTGGAAGCTGCAGCCAAACGTCAGATCGCTGACTTCAAGAAAATGAATGCTATCCGCGCTCGAACGGATGAGATCGTGAAGAACAAGGAGACGGCTGATGCGTTAAAGCCATGGTACAACCAATTCTGCAAGCGTCCCTGCTTCCATGACGAATACCTACCCACCTTCAATCGCCCCAACGTCGAACTCGTTGACACCAAAGGTCAAGGTGTTGACCGCATTACTCCTAACGGCATTGTGGCAAACGGGCAAGAATACGAAATCGATTGCCTAGTGTACGCCACTGGCTTCGAACTCGCAAACGAATGGTCGCACAAGACCGGCATCGAGATCTACGGCCGCGACAACACAACCATCACCGAGAAGTGGGCCGAAGGCGCTCAAACACTTCATGCTTGGGGAACACGGAACTTCCCAAACTGCTTGTTCGTTCAGATCGTCCAAGGGGCCCTGACACCGAACTTCATGCACGTCACCAACGAACAAGCGATCCACTATGCGTACATCATATCTGAATGTAAGAAACGTGGGTTCAGGACTATAGAGCCGACAAAGGAAGCGGAGGAAGGGTGGACACAGACGATCGTTGATGGAACTGCTATTCGGGGGGACTTTCTGAAGGAGTGCACGCCAGGGTACTACAACAACGAGGGCAAGGCGAGCGAGAGTGCTAAGAGGAATGCGACCTACGGGTATGGAAGTCCGGCCTTCATCAAAATCTTGACTGATTGGAGGGAGGAGGGCGGGATGAAGGGCGTGGATGCTACGTACGCCAAGGAGTAGGCGGTACTTGCACTCGTCAGGATTCGTATATAGGTCGTGCTTCTGGATATTTTCTGATACTCATCAATTCTATGCATTTATATTCAAAAACAGAAAAACCATCCCCTTGAGACCACGACCATCAAAATGACGACCATGATCTAGCTCTCAGAATCTGTCGCCCGTTAATCGAAAAGCGAGATTACACGAGGCATAATCAGCCTGCTGGCGACGCAGGACAATTCCTAAAGTCTATCAACCTTCAAAACACAATTTGTTCTCCTTACTCAACATCAAAATACCCGTCATCAAACCCGATGGCCTGGGAGACTGTGCGAAAAGTCAAACGAATATCGTCGTGCCGCGAGAGATACATCAAACTTTCTATGGCATGCCATTACGACTTCTTCCAAACATCGCCCCAACGGACTTGTGGTTTCGAGAGAGACCAAAATCACTACGCATTATAGCCGCTACGTCGACCAGTATAAATACAACCTCGATCGCTTTGGTCAAACTTTTTCATCCCCACGTTTCCCATAGTTATCCACAAAAGTTCGCTCAAACAGTGTCTATGGAAGTACCCTGCTCGATACAAACTCTACCCTCGATGGAAACACCGATGCATAAGCTAGCCAGCAATGTCGTTCGGCATGCGGATGTTCTGTTACGCTTAGCTTGACTTTTTATCAACTCTCAAAATCGCCGGAGACGGACGGATTCGAAATAGCCAACCATCCAGTCCATGTGTGCCTGTTTCTCTTCTTTGGAAACGACGATGAGAACTTGCCATGTCCCGACCGCATCTTTCCCGACTTCAATCATCTTCTCCAGAAACGATAAGCAGGAAACTGACGGTGTTTTCTTCCGCACCTCTCGCCGACATAAAAGCTACCCTCCTGAGCGCTCTCATTCCTCACTTCCTCACAAATGTACTCACACTTTGCCTCAACATAAAGAAGGACCCTGATATGGGTGAACCTCCAAAAGAAAGATCTCTTTGTCGTATATGGTCGTCCGTCCGCCCTGTACCCAAAACTTGGCGTACATCTTACCGAAATGGACATGGAGATGAAATGTGACCGTTGCGCTCATTTGAATCGTTGAATCGGAAGGCATCATCTAAAATCGACGTAAAGCCCACGCTATAAGTTTAGTTTTCGAACGCTCTGGTATTGGAACCCGATGGTCGTGTATGAGCAAGTGTTTCCACCAAAAAATGACAATCTCCGGCGCATGTCGTTGTCTCCTCGCCCTGTCCTACTAAAAAGAATCGACACCCTCTCTGTGTCCGCTTCGGGAAAGCGGCGCGAACGGCGATGTATTAAAAGAACTTCGCTTGGCTTGTCAATCTTCGTCACTCTTCACACCTCTGATCCTTATATTTTCCAAAAATGAAAGCCTCTCTGCTCATGTGGAGAAGAATCTGCTCTCTTTCAAAAATGCAAATATTCCCGAAAGTGTCACACACTATCGATCAAAATCATCACAGCAAGAATGCATGTTCTCTGCCGTTTGGAAATACTTCCACATTACCGTCTTATCTACGAAGCCTGCATAAAAGGCCCAGCATGGAGTATCAGTCTGTTATACGACAAATATTACCGTTGGCTCGATTCGCTGTGCCTCGATGGAAAATTACCAACCCAGGCTTGCTATGACGAGCTGTCGTTCGAGAGTGGATTGGTGCGGCTTGGTCTGGTCACTAGCAAGATTTGTGTACGATGATGAAAACGACGACATGATTCATGACCGCACCATCATGACGGTGTATTAGCAAGTAACGAATGGACGAACTTTCGTTTTGACAAGATAACATGGGGTATCATTCGTCACCAGCATCGCTTAGTACATCTGCCCGTTCTTCCCACCACTCTCCATTTCCACAATGTGATATACACAAGTCAGCATCCGTCTTTTCAGAATGCTCCAATAACAGCCAACGCTCTTTTGTTTTGACAACTTTTTGCCAAATTCTACAACGGTGGGCTCTCCGGTCGATCAATAGCCAGCGAAAGATAGTAGTCTGTAAGCGCATTCATCTCATCACCGTGTGTTGTATCGAAATCGTCCTCCCTGTCCGCATGGGTTTCTTCGCCCCACGTCTCCAAAACTGGAACATCTGGCTCCATGTGATTGTTGTGCAGATGCGGCTGCGGCTGCTGAACGCACTCGTATCCGAGGACGCCAATGTCCCAGATGCCCGCACAAGCTTCGCAAACGAGGATCGTCGTAGCAGGGGCGATGGGGTTCATGGAACCGCAACGGAAGCAGGCGAAAGAGCAGCGCTCGCATAGAACCAAGTCGCTGGCATCAACGGGTGGGCGGGCTGGACGACCGCAATGTACGCACTTCGACTTGCCTGGTACAATGCTCTTTGTATCGATGGCCATCCACTGTCGACGTAGCTCATCAGGAATACGGTCTGCACTTCGCCCGGAATCACCAACGTCCTCGCTGGTGACTTTGTTAAGATTCTCTTTGCAGGCAGGAATATTGCACTGAGGCCCTAGCGGTGTTGTAAGACTGAGTTGGAACTGCAATGCTTGCTCACGAAGGAATGACGCGTCTACACTTTCATCGAAGGGACCGGCGTAGTTCTGGCCCTGAACGACTTGGCGAACCGGTAAACTTCCTACAGGTGCGGTCTGCAATTGCTGGGTTTCGAGCAAATATTTGCCTTCCGCGATACCAGATTCCGGTGCTAGGGGGTTGATGTTGCCAGTCTTGTGGTCCTGGATCTCATCTTGCTCATCATCCTGGTATGGCATGTAGCGTAACCTGTCTGCGTCTTTGATCGTAGTGTCATCCCTGCCAATTTCGAGAATGTCGACGGAACCGTTGACTTCACCGACGACCAGCTTGCTGTAGTCCGCACTGAATGCAGCTGACATGATACCAGAATCACACGTGATTAAGTCTTTGATAAATGTGTTCTCTTCCGCGCGTGTAACATCCCAGACCTTGACCACGCCATCCGATGAACCGGAGTAAAGCCTCGTCGCGTTGTCACCCCAGGACAAGAAACGAACGCCGGTATCTGTGATTTCATGCTTGACACCCTCCTGTAGAGGCATCAGAGACCGGCTGTGAGAGAGTATTCGGAGCGGATCATCGGGCCAACGCGCATCCCAGACGTAGGCACGTCCATCTGTACAACCGACCGCGATGAGGTCTTCGTCATGTGGGCACCAGATAAGGTCGTTCATATCTAGAGCTGCGCACTCGAATTCCAAAGGACATGTAAACTTGTCAACTCTTACATCGTAGAGACGGACTGTCGAACGTGTGCCGCGGTTGACATTGGATCCCGCTGCGACACATCCTGCTGCAAACATCGGTTTACCAGAACGAATTGGGTTGAAGGTGACATCGAAAACATTCCTGTTAGACCCATGGATATAATAAGGAGCCTCAGTCTCGATGTCCCACAAGCATAGATCGCCGGTCATGTCAAAGCCCGTCTCCTTCATATTGGCGCCAAAACCTGCAAGCAGTTGCTCACCACATATCGGTTCGAACTGCAAAGCGGTAGGAAGAATCTTGAGATCCATGCGATCGACAGCCTTGTTTGAATGGAAGCTCGATTTCTCAAACTGGCAGGGCTCTTCCTCATCGATCCTGAGCACTCTGATTGCCTTCTGACTGGATGCCTTCGCCGCTGTTGCTATCATACCAGGCTGCATCTGATTGACTGATAAGATATCAATCTTGTCTTTGATGTTAAGCTTAGCAGCTAAAAGAGGCTGAGCAGAGTCGGCGTTGACGTCGGTTTTCCAAATACCAATATGTCCGTCGTAGCCTGACGAATACATGACGTGGCTGCTGTTCGAAAAGGCTACCGAGGTGACTGTTGTGTATAACTTCGGATCCTGGGATGCGAACATGGCATGACTTGAGTTGGCACCGCTCTCAGTCTTCTTACGTATCTTGTAGTGCTCTGCTAGCTCGTGTATTGTACCATGCATGAGGCTTCCGAAGAGTAGGTTGTTAGGTCGGTTATACTGCATAGAGTCCGGATCGTCAACAGCGACAGCACCGGCCGCAAAGTGTTCACCATCCGGTGCCCAGGCTACAGTATGGATATCACTTGAGGCGCCCGTCCAACATGCTGCTGGACCCATTGTGTCCATATACTTGTTCGTCACTTGATATGTGATAGGCTTAGACGCCGTGTGCCAGCCTCTTCTCGACTGACGACCGAGCTCTCGTTGACGTGTGATAGATGTGGTCGACGGTTTCTGAATCGACTGCATCTCCGTGTTCGGCCGTGCGGCTGCAAATCGTTGTATCTGCGGTATCTCTGCGATGTTGCCGGCCATGGCATCTTGTAGGAATGCTTCAATACTGCTTCGGTCTCGGCAAGGCAGGCGTGAACGAAGACTCTCAACGAGCCGGAGAATCTGTGTATCCGTGCAGCCTTTTAAGAGTTCGCGAAGTCGCCTTGTTTTCGTACTGTGCCGCGACCTTGTGTTCTTAATTGATGTCACAATTTTCTCTACTAGCTTGATCTCAACCGGGCTGAAGTCGACATGGAGCAGGCTGCCTTGCCAGTCTCGACTTGAGAGCTGGTCCCACTCTGAGCCGGTAGATGGACGCTGCATTGCTAAGCGTTGCCCTGAAGTCAAATAGGGCACATGCGTAGCGTGGGTGCCATTCCGGCGCGGTTTTGTGCAGAGGCTCAATCCAAGTGCTGCATCATCTGCATCGAATTGTACTTCCACCGGCTCGTTGTCGACAGCGACAGCCTCATTGGGCAAAGGCGCTTCATGGTCTTGCGGTGTCTCTGAACGAGTAGGAGCAGAGTCGTCCGCCATAGATCCAAGGACATCGTCGGTGTAGTCATCTACTTCATCTGCGGCAACACCCCGCTGTTTCGGCCATGTGTAATTGACTCTTTGTGCACGACGCGATCGCTCTCGACGAGGCGCAGAGTCGCCTCCTGATGAATAATCCCGTTCTATCGTCTGTTGAACGGGTAGATGTCGAGAAGGTTTCGCAGCATGTTGATGGGGAACAGTGGGCTGGTTGTTTCTTGGTCCTCTTGAGACACTAGTACCATGGATCTGATTCCAATCAACAGTCGCCTCTGCAGCCCACCGAGGGGGCAAGATCAAGGTAGATGGATCCTTTGACCTGTCTCTCTTGTTCAAGAAGGTGGAATAACGGGATTGTAGCGCAGAGTACTGACGTGTGGGCAAATCTACGTTGTACTCGGCCGTGATTTGGGCCCACGAAAACTGCTTTACCTCCTTTAGAAAGATGAGATATTGGTCCTGTTCGGCATCGAATGGGTTGACCTGCCTCTTTCGACCAGTGCATGGTGGAGGTGTAGGTACCTCCGAACCCCTCGGAAGAGCGGATGAATGGAATGGGGCTACTGCAGGCCCAAGTCCAGGAGGGGCATTTGCAGTCTTTGCTTTCGTATCCGATGCGTGTTGCAATGCAGGTTCTGTAGGCGACGAAACATCGGACATGACACTATCTTTGTCCTCGTCGGAAGGCTCCTCGGCAGTTCCCACGAAGTAGTTCGGTCTCGCGGCTGGCGAAGGGCGACTGCGCGATCGTCCTGGAACTCTACCTGATGTCACTGCACTTGTCTGCCGTGTTTCTTTGTGCGTAGCTGCGTGGCGGGGCTGTTCTCGTTGACTTGGTACATTCAGGACTGGGCTCGCACTGTTACCTGCCGACTGGCGACCGATATGCAGCGTGCGTGGGGTGCTCACCCGAACATTTTGCAGTATGGTCGCAGGCTCGGTGTTCTTCAAGGCTTGGTTGATGTCTTGTACCGACGGAGGCTTGTTGGCTGCACTAGGTTCTGACATCTTCATCCTCTTGGCTGGCCTTTCGTGGTGAGTTCCATTATGCGCATGCGCATGCCCAGGCACCGACATATAGCTATTTGGTGTGGCACCATGGCGTCCTATATTTGCTACATTTGTCGCCGTCGACGCGCTTCCGGTAGATGGGGGGTGTGGATGTGCGTATGTGGGTCGCGTCGTTGAAGTAGGTGGCCGTGATGATGGGGGAGGTACGGGCAGATGTGGTGTCATGGAGGGGTCGTGCGTCCCCAAAGGCAGCGAGGACAACGGGCCCTCGTCGCTTTCTTGCGCATCGTCATGGTAGGTGAGGCCGACTATGGAGGGTCGCCAGTCGCTGCCGTTGCGCTTGTTAGACATGTTACTCATGGTACGTTGCGAGAGGACATGGTAGGCTAGGAAATACGAGGGGGTCAATACCGAGGGAAGTACTCACTTCATTGCCGTCGGTCTGAGAGACAAGCAACACGTCCATGAGAGTCACCGTGATTGTCGCGTTAGGTGGTTGCGAACAACCGCGTAACCGTGGACCGCGTACCCCTGCTAGCCGTGGCTTTAGCGCTGTGTGGCGTCACCCCTTCACAAGAGAGCGGAAAGCTACCGTCTTTATGACAGCAACCTCAAATAGGATAGTATGCACATCAGACAATGCAAGCTGCGATAGAATCTCTCGATTACATAGGTAATGTAACGACCCATCTTACAACGTGTCGTATGTCCAGGAAATATCACACTCCCTCGCATCCACGCCCTAATAGACCTTACTACTATCTGGACTGCCATCCACAACCTTGTCTTTATCACCCCTGCCCTCAATATCCTGCCTGCTGTCTTGCACCGCCAGCCCCGCAACAACAGTTTCCTCACCAGGCTCCGCATCTGTCGGCACGGGCGGTCCGGAAAACTCCTTCCTGCCGCGGATGAAATACCACCCCACGCTAATTGCCGCGAAACCTGCAAACACTACACTCGCGTAGTTCATAGTAGCCGCCTCAACTGGTAGACTGACCGGCATACAGAACAGTACAACTGCGAGGCAGATCCAAGCGATCATGGCAATGTTGATGGCGTAACCGAAACGGCCGAGCGAGTAGGACGAATGGCGTACAGCCTTACGACCGCGTAGCACCGAGATGAGAATGGGCATGCCGTAGGATGTGGAAAGACAGATTGTCGCGACACCAGTGAAGGAGTTGAAGGCGGCCGAGGAGCCAAAGTAGATGAGGCCGAGGAGACAGTCGACGACTGTGGAGAGGACGAGTGCCATGAGAGGGATATCGAAGCGCTTGTCTACCTTGGCCCACAGTCGCGAACCGGGGATTGCGCCATCGCGAGCGAAGGCGTAGGTGCAGCGCGAGGCTGCGGTCAATGCACCCGTGCCAGCGAAGAAGAGAATGCCGAGGATAAGGAAGAGGAGTCCGAAGCCACCGCCTGCACTTCCAGTGACAGTCTTGAAGAGCAGGCCAATAGGTTGTCCATTGGCGACATCGAGAAGCAGTTGTACGTCGGGGAGAACGAAGAGGATAGGGATCAGGTAGATGACACCCGTGACACCGGCCGCAGCGACAGAGAGAACGATGGCCTTGGGAACTTCGCGGGATGGGTTGGAAACCTCTTCACACATGGCGGCGACCATGCCGTAACCAGTCAACGTGTAAGCAGCCTGTAGGAGACCGACGAAGAAAGCCCATCCGGATGGCCTAAAACTAAAGTCAGTATAACTGGTCCGAGACGCGGTTCGAGATAGAAGGGGCAACGCACCATCCACTCTGGCTGGCATCGTAATGCGCAAACACGAACTCGGCATCCCTCTTGTTATCCGCCATACTCAACAGCACAACCATAATAACCACCACGCTGGTTGCCGTCCAGTAGATACAAATCTTATTGATCAGATCCAGATACTTTGCTCCAAAGATGTTAATGCTCATGCAAATAAGCATAACAGCCCAGAACGCAAGCACAGTCTGCCATTCGTTCGGCACAAAGTCTTCATCCCAGAGCGTGATGGCGGATAGAATAAGTTGGCCACCTGAGAAATTGATCGAAAGCGTAACAGTCCAGTTTCCAACCAGAGTCAACCAACCGGTGACCCACGAGGCGATGGGCGCCCATTCGCGTGTCGAAAGCATGGCCGACCAGTAGTATACACCGCCAGCCGTAGGATATACTGCGCAGATTTCCGCGAGCGAAGCAGCGATAGCCAGGGAGATGAGAGAAACGAGGATCCAGCCATACAGCACGGTAACGGATTGACCATCGGTAAGCGTGATGTAGAGTGTTGTGGAAAGACCGAAAGGAACAGCCATGATGGCGAACGACATGCCGAGAACGCTCAACATGGATAGATTTCGAGGAAGCTCAGATTGGTAACCCATCTTCGCGAGAGCAGCGTCGGCGCCAGGGTCGTTGACCGACGCTCTTCTTCGAACGCCATCGTCTCCTCCTCCTTCGCTGATGGAAACACTCTTCGCCATGATTGTTTCGCTTTCCTAACGACCAATATTGTAGTGCCAAACCCGACTCTTACTGCGCGACGAATTGCGCTGCGATAAAATGGCGAAAACGACTCCAAAGTCCGGGTGTGGCAACCGACCAGTCCAGTCCAACGTTTATAAGGGCGCAACGACCGTTGATAACAGAAACGACGACGAAGGTGTGCTATTAGGGATAAGAACACGAGAAACCCAAGATAAAAGACGACAACACGCGAGTGACCCGACAAATTCCCCGCAGCTGGCAACCGCCGGCGTCAAGCCCGTCAAAGTCTAGACTAGGGTCTTGGGAGCTGGGAAACGCGCGAAATGCGACGCTGCAATCGTTCGCTCCACACCATGAGTCGGAGCGCGCCAGGAAGATAGGCGTTTGATTCGATATAGAAATCACCGACAACATCAGACATCAAGTAAGCGCGATAAGCAACCCTTGGTGTCTGCCCACCCATCATCATTGTCCCCCATCGAACGCCTGCAGGAGTCGTGATAGCAGATTGGCGTGTACAATCAACCCTGCCAGGCGCGCATGTCACCGATCGAAGCCGCATGCGTCATCTCCGTTGTCGGGTGTGTTTGCCGGACTGGGACGGAATCGGTCGCGTGCGTTCATGTGGGGTCAAGCCCGACCAGTGCCCGACTGTCGGCAGCGCCCAGCCAGCAACAGCCCCGAGCAAAAGGCCGTTCTTCGTATCTTTTGTGGAGGGTCGAGTGGAAAGCTGGGGCCGCCCCCAGGTGGACACGTTTATCGCATCACAGCAAGTTATCACGTTTTCAAAGGATACTACGATAATGCTGCAACATGGGATAGAGTCAAGGAGAAATCTGAGATGATAATATTATAGTACAAATGTGTCCCGGAAAACGGGCTCGACTAATTGCTTAATGCTCCATCTAATGCAGGAACCAAAGCATGCCACGTCTATCTTCGTACCGAATCCCGTCATGACACTATCCCATACATGTCGTGATCTGGTCCGGCTGATAACGGCAGTCATCCATCTATCTCTGCGTAACTTCCGTTTCCATGTCTTCATCATTCTTCATAGCGTTTCTACTTCGCCATGACATCGACATAGCGACCAGCCTTCTTCTTCTTATTTGCTGGTCCCTTTCTGGCTTGAGGTGCACCCAGCAAATCATCAATACTACTGGCATTGCTCATACCAGTGCCCGGTCGTGACGGCGGTCCTGATGCAGCACCAAAGCTCGGTCTGGCTAGCACAGGTGGTTTAGGTCCAGCAGCGAAGCCCTCTTCATCAGACTCTGGGATACCTGGTGTAGAGGCACGGGACGCAGCACCGCCCATTGGTGGTGGCATAGATGAGGAGCGAGGGTTGGATGTAGGTGGACGCAGGCCGCCGGGAGGACCCATAGGCGGGGTGGGCGCGCCGCCTGAGGCACTTCGAGCTGCGCCGCCGGGAGGACCAGCGCGTGGAGGCGGTGGTGTTGCAGCGGGTTTACCCGTATCTGCCGCACCGCCCTTCTTGTTTACCCACTTGCCAAGATCCGTATCGTAGTAGAAACTGCTCTCTTCTCCCAGCTTAGCCTTAATAGGACCGGGAGCGGCGTTGGGATCTTTCTTAAACCACCCAGACAGCCATCCTCCCTTCTTCGCTGCCGCGGCTTCCTTGTCACGCTGAGCATCTGCTTCGGCCGCTTTGCGGAATGCCTCGTCTGCCTTCTTGTCTGCTTCTGACTTGGAGCTGCCGCCTCCGCTGATCTTCAGAGCTGAGGCGCGAGCAGCAAGATCGTCATCGTCGTCGAGATCCATGAAAGATTTCTTCTTGGTTACTTGCTTCTCTTCCTCTTTCTTCTTATCGTCCTCATCGTCCTCATCGGGGTTGTAGGGCTGGTACGCGGGAGGCTCGAAGGTAGTTGAGGAAGGTCCATATCGATCGTATGTTAACTCATTGTCTGTAGGCTGACTCGGCTCATCGTAGCTCGCTTGCGGCTGGTAACCACCAAACGCAGGGGCCGAGGAAGAATCTTGGATTGGGGGAGTGGGCATGTAAGGACTGCCCAAGGATGGCTGGGCCGGACTGTACTCAGGACGAAGTGGAGAGTACGATTGTGCTTTGGCTTGCGTGCGTGCACTCGGTGGACTCAGTTGGGTCTGCGTAGGGCTGTAGATATTGGATGTCGGTGTCATAGGCGTATAATTGTCGGATGCTGCTCGCATGCCATAGCTATCGTTTGACTCCATTGACGGTCGACCACCGGGCTCGTAACGAGACCGCTGCTGTTCCGAGGAAGACCTTGGTGCGTATGCATTTGATGGTGCATACCTTGAGTTGCCTGGTGCTGGCGGCTGTGCAGGCACACCATAACCAGACATTGCGCCATAGAGATCCGCATTCGAATGTGAAGGCGTAAGGGAAGGGCTATCGCCGGTAATCTTAGCGAAAGGTCCAACCTCGGACCCACCAGATTTGTTGGCCGTGTTATCCTCGTCATCCCCTGCAATGAAGCTGTTAAACTTTGACAGAAGCGAGCTTCCAACCTTGTCCATACTAGGCTTTGAAATCCACGACGAAGAACCATCCTTGGGAGACTGCGACAATCGCTTGCCCAAGTCGTCGAGATTGGCAATGAAAGCAGCGTTGTAGTAGAGAGAAGGTGCTGTTGTAGCCTTCATAGCCGCTGCAATAGCGTCGCAGTATGCCTGCGCATCGGTTCTGTACCCATTCTCGGCTAACTGATACGCATGTGCAAGTTTATAGTTTTGCAAATGCGGCATGACGAACGAGCCGGTCGGCGATGCCAACGACATTGCAAATTCGTACACTTCAGTCAGCATTATCGGCTCCAGCTCGACACCCATCTCCAAAGGATTCAGGCGGTGATCAGCGCCGATCAGTACGAGATCAGCCTGAGGATCATCGACTCCGCTGACCTTCAAAACCGAACGAGCAAAGATGAAGCAAACATGCGCAGCTTCAACACGACCGTATTGGACCAAAAGCCTTCCAAGCGAGAGTAGAGCTGATGCATCACCTTCACTGCGATTGTTCAGGATCAGCGCAACCGTCTCGCGCCACTTGTCGAGGCCTTGCAGTGCGTTCTGTGTTGCACCAGCACCGTCAGCGCTCACCATCTGGAAGCCGGCACGAGCCGAAGCTGGAACCAGTTCGTCGATGCAGTCCTCATGGTTGCCAGCAAAGACTTCGTACAGTACAGCCAATGCTTGGTTGCTGCGTCCGGCTTTCTTGACTTCCTTTCGGACGAACTCTTGGACAACCTGCTTCCATATGTCTTTACTGAGAGTAGAAGACAACAACATAGCGTGGCCCCATAGTCGCTGGTCGACAGCGTGCCAGACAGCCTTCTCGCGATCACCCTTGACCAGCATGCTTTGCAAGTCCTCGACGGCACGGGGGTCAACAGGTTCTGCTTGGAGGTTGGAGGTGTTAGATCTTGACCGTCCGACAATATCGGCTGCTGTGGAGTATGAACCCGCTTCATCTGATGACTCGTCACCAGCTGGTGAAAGTAGCTTCTTGACGGCAGCTTCTGCTGCAGGAATACCCTCCAGTTTCCCATCATTGTCAATGAGAACCTGCATGAGTTTCCAGAGAAGGGTGCGATCTTCCAGGCGCTTGAGCTCGTCTTCACTCATAGTGTGTTCGAGTCCTGGTTCTTTCAACTGACTGTCTAGTGCTTCGATCTTGCGGCCTAGCCATGCTGATACGTCCTTCTTCTTGCCCTTGGCCTTGAGAGGGCCTGGGAACTTGGCGATGTCTTCCGGTAGAGGGAATACCTCTTTGATGCTCTGAATACGGACCTCACCAGGGTTGCTCTTCATCATCGGCGCGGACCCGCCACCTCCATACCTAGGAATTTGCTTAGGGAAGCTCGTCACAACATTACCCCCTAGACCCCAGGTGAACACAGGATGACCCTTCCACCGTTCGAGTGGATCTGCCGAACGCTCGTCTTCAGGAACGATAAAATCGTAGGTTGTGGACGCTTGCCGGCGATGAGGAATCTTGTTGACAGCACTGGAAGCGGTAGACTGGTTACCATAGATCGCAGATGGCATCATGCCATAAGGAGTCCCTGTGGACTCCAAGCTACCATAGCCGCGTACGGGCTGTTTCATGGTCTGTGTTGGAGATTGGGAGTGGGAGCGTTGCGGAACTGCTGGCTGGGCTGGCTGATATCTCGGTGCATAGCTGTCAGTCTTACGTGGTGAGCCGACTACTGATGAAGGTGTACTTCTTAGAGGCGGAGTCTCCGATCTTCCAGATGTAGGTGGCCTTGAACTAAGCATTGGCTCTGGCTCTTGCTCTTCAATCTCACTGACTTCTCCTAGCGGGCTTCTGATAGGTGGGCGGGGCATACCATCAGCCGATTGCGAAAGTTGATGGTTTGGAGCATATTGCGCATGATTGTCTGTAACCTGCTCCTGCTGAGGCATGCTGTGGAAGGCTAGCGGACTGGAAGTACGGGGCGCAAAAGGCTGCGAGGGAGTTCGCGTTAAGTTGTTATGTGGCTCGGATTGGTAACGAGCATGCGGTGCTTGCGATGGAGCAGGCGAGTATCGCTGGTTTGCCGCTGGTGCGCTTGGGGGTGCGGGAGAATATCGTGAGTTGGCAGCGGGTCCCGATGGAGGCGGCGCTGGAGAATATCTGCTCGTAGAAGGGGGCGCCGGTGCCGGCTGAGGAACGGGAAGACTGTTTGTTCGTGTAGGTACCGATGGCTGACTGGGGAACATGGGTAACTGCTCTGGTTGTCTGAACGGAGGAGGTGTAGCGACTTTAGCAGCATCTGGAATGAACTCGTTCCTCAGGGACGACGTGGAAGCCGTACGCTCCTTTGATGGCAGCTGCGGGGGTGGATGGCTAACTGGAGGTGAAGGTTGGACAGGGACATTCGGCTGCGGGGTGTAGCGTCCAGACGGGCGTGGCTTGGATGTGACAGGCAGCTCAGCGAAGAAGTCACTCGAAGGTGACTTTGCTACGACGGCAGGCTTTGGTGGTGCAGCCGGTGGTGGCATGCCAGTCATCTGAGAACGCATAGAGTGGCCCGAGGATGGTGGAGACAGACTAGACACTGACATGCTCGATGCCATGGGCGGCCGTGGAGGCCCAGGAGGCGCAGTGTTGGAAGACACACTGCTGGTCCGCGGTGGTGGTGGAGTTGGCTGTACAGCTGAGACTGTCGTTCGCGGAGCAGGTCGCTTTCGGGTAGTCACGATGTCTTCTGGCAAATCATAAGGCGAAGCGTAGCCTCCTTTGGACTTGTCTACGAAACTTTGTGCTGAGCTTGCCATTGGCGGTCGAGGCGGCTGTTGCTGCTGTTGCTGTTGATATGCCATGTTTCGTCCAAAGCCATCGTAAGCTGGTGCGGCTGGTGCTTGAGGAGCGTACGGGTTCGCCGCTGGGGTAAGCGCCGGTGCCACAGCAGGAGTTTGAGGAGCATATCGGCTCGCCGTTCCTGAGGGAGTGACTTGCGTTGGTTGCGCTGCGGGTGCCGGTACTTCGTCTTCGAGGAACCCCTCGTCGTCACTCAACTCGATGACAGGTGCATCCTCGGGGTCAGGCAGGAAATCATCGTCCAGATCCAGATCCAGATCCCACTCGCTTTTCTCAGGAGCCTTTGATTCGGCCTGTACCACATGGGCACCAGGTGTCTGATCTACGGCCTGCGCAGGTTCGATCTGTTGGCTCGCGACCACACCGAAAAAGTCCTCCGCCTCCTCTGAATTTCCCCAGTCATCATCGGCTCCCGTGTTGCCACCTACGGTGGTATTTCCAATATTGTCATCTCCGACTGTCGTCCCAACAGCTTCGGCCATTGGTGTCTCTAGGGGTGTTTCCTGTGATTTCCCACCAAGATCAAAGGCGTCGTCACCGGAACCGCCCCATTCGTCTGCTTCGGTGTCTTCTACCAGGGGCACTTTTACACTCTCGGCCATGGCATCCTCCAAAGCTGTAGTCTCGCCCTGATGCTCGTAGTTCTCCTCTGCATGTTGCTCGGGTTCCGCCTCTTCTTCCGAACTTTCCTCTTCGCTCTCCTCTTCTTCAGAACCCTCCTCGTCGCTAGACTCGGCCTTGGCTGGTGTCGCTTGTGGTTCGCCAATATCGAGTGCCTGCGTTGCATTTACCAGATCGTCCTCGGGCGCAGCGTCGTTTCCAAACTCCAGAGGTTCTTTTGTCTGGGGTGGTTGCGCTCTTGGCGGCGATTGTATGGTGTCATTGCGCTCGGGAGATTCGTCGCTTGAGCTTTCTTCTTCGATCTCGGGCTTGTTCGCAGGTTCTGTTATGACTGGCGCAGCTACTGCGGGTTTTGGGGGAGCCTCGTCCTCTTCCTCGCTCTCATCTTCTGATTCTTCGTCATCGTCATCAGCCTCTTCGTCTTCGTCGTCCTCTTCTTCTGACGAGTCTGGTTTGGGTTGCTCAGGTTGTGTTGCTGGCTTCGCGCTGGCTGGTACGCCCGCTCCATTTTCGCTGCGCAATGCCGGGTTCCAAGATGTATTTGAGGGAAGCGAGGGAGTCGAGGGGGTCGAGGGGTTCGAGGGCGCGCCACCGTAGGCATAGGAAAAGTTTGGGCCGTCTTCGTCCATTATGGAATAATTAGGTAAGTCAAAGGGTATCTACAAGTACTAAAAATCCAGTCAGTGCTGAAATTGGTGTTTGGCTGCTCGGATGTTGGGCCTGGGTTTCGGCACCAGAAGCAGGTTGACATGGCACGGTAGACGCCTCGTGGGACAAAATGGCAGCCACAGCAAAATATGCAGGAGAGAGTAAAGTGTGACAATTGAACTAGAGAGAATGCAGAGTGAAAGGCAGTCGCGGCGGAGAGTCGAACGCGGAGGACGAATGAGAGTGCTCGTCATCCCTTTCTACGTCAGTGATCGCGAAGACAGTTACGTACCTCTATAGAAGCAGAAGAGCATGGGCTCTGTATGTCGCGCAACAGCGAAAGACGCAGTCTCCGTCGAGGAAGGCAACAAGAATCAAACAGCAGAGGCGAGCCCCGGTCGCATCGCAATGTAGTCTGGTAGGATGAGTGAGAAAGCGATCTGGCCAGCTGTTCCTGCGCCTTGGACATTGAAACGGCCCGCCGCGGCAGCCCCAACGCCACACTTGCCGCCTGCGCCACACCCCAGCCCGGAGAGTGACGCGACTTCAAGACACATGGGCTCTACAATTCACACAGCACCACCTGCGCCCTTCACTCCCGAGCCCGTCACCCATTTCGAGGCATACTTGATACGTCGACATTCCCTGGATCCTCGTCGGCACTAGAAACTAAGCGTCCAGTCGCCCAGACATTGCATCCAGACACCCCCGAAACGCCGCGGACCCCCGAAGGCAGCCAATATACCTATAACCACACCCAAGCCCGTCGCACATGAGGTGGAACTAGCCAACCACTCCTTCCTGCACCGCAGCACCATCTTCGCTCGCCCATGAGCCATGGCTGCACCCCACCAGTACCACCAGCCAAATGCGCCAGATGAGGACTCGGACCTGGAACTCGACCTAGAGGAGCTGGACCCTCTGGCCACCCACTCGCAGTCCACCTCTACACCACCGCGCCGGCAATCCAGGGAGCAAACAAGGCCGTATCATGAACTAGGCGCGAGGATACCGCTGAGGAATCTCAGGGTAGGCCGGTTGCGCGCGAGCAAGAAGAAGGAAGAGCCGGAAGAGGATGACCTGAGAGGGCTGTTGGACGACGATGAAGGGTCTAAGAGAGACTCTGCCGGCAGTTATGGCCAGTCTGGAGACGACGACTCGCCCCTGCTGTCTGCACAACACACAGTACGGAGAAGACGGCAACCACCACCGAGCAAACTATCCCGCCTAGGCTCAGCCATGCGCCTGCCCAGCTTCCTCTCACGACAGAACAATGCGCCTATACAGCTGGGTGATGATAATGGAGAGTCAGATGCCGAAGAAGAGCATGATCCGACCACTCAGCGCACCATCTCCGTCGGCCAGCTTCAAACCTCGAGATTCCCTGCAAACGCCGTATCCAACGCCAAATATACCCCGTGGAGTTTCCTACCCCGCACTCTATACAATGAGTTCTCCTTCTTCATCAACATGTACTTTCTGCTCGTCGCTCTATCACAAATCATACCTGTCCTGCGAATCGGCTACCTCTCGACCTACATCTTTCCCTTGGCGTTTGTCATATCCATCACTCTAGGGAAAGAAGCTATGGACGATATTGCGCGAAGGCGGCGAGACGCAGAAGCGAATTCCGAAGGTTACACAGTTCTGAAGTTCGAAGAGAACAGCAACGGCAACGGCGTCGCGCCGGGCAAGAACTCGCAGAAGAAGAACCGTTTGAGGAAGCAGGCCAAGGACCGGGGTCGGTCAGCCGATATTGATGAAGAGGAGCAGCGACTTTCAGGCAAGGGTTTGGCCACGTGCACCTACTGGGAAGTTGTAAAACCCTCTCGGAGCCTCAAAGTTGGAGATGTCGTAAAGCTTGGCAAGGACCAGCGAGTGCCTGCCGACATGGTGCTTCTCAAGAGCTACTCCAGCGAAAATGCAGCACCTTCCGAAGACGGGTCTAAAGCGCAGAGTTCGTCGGCCGCGCTTATCGACGGTTTGGATTCTGAAGACACAGCCAAGGGAGACACAGCCAAGGTCGATAGTGCCATAGCTACCGGATCCTCAGGCGAGGCCTTTATCCGAACTGATCAGTTGGACGGTGAAACCGATTGGAAGCTACGCCTGACTTCACCGCTCACCCAGAACTTGGATGTTGGCGAGTACACACGGCTCCGCGTCGTCGCTGGCAAACCGGACAAGAAGGTCAACGAATTCTACGGAACCGTTGAACTGCCTCCCAAGACACAGCGCCAGTATGACCCTCATGAGAATGAAGAAGCGGCCTCTCCTGAAGAGGTACATTCAACATCCT
>Ga0268250_10000069_pt1 | contig 47889 bp, 47 predicted proteins | sample AgamicAsSfe_FD_200448 | JGI IMG/M metagenome (GOLD analysis project Ga0268250, IMG submission 200448) | Agave microbial communities from Guanajuato, Mexico - As.Sf.e (v2) (version 2) | ecosystem: Host-associated > Plants > Phyllosphere > Phylloplane/Leaf | place: Guanajuato, Mexico | collected...
AAACTTTGTTCGGGCAGTCCCGTGCTTCGCGCCATGGGTAAGTGATCATGGGTATGAAGGTGTTCGAATCGGTGGGGCTGTTGATTACACCGCTAATACAGTGCTGGTCCATGGTGCGACGAGGGGCATGGAAATCCACTTGCCCTTCCCACGGCAGTGTCCAATCCACACCATCGAAATTGTACACCTCAGCGTCGCTTCCATCACTCAGCTTGAGCATCTCAGGCAACAAGCCGAACTCAGGGTGCAACTCGCCACCTGGTACGTACTTTTGTAACCCTTGCTGCTGAAGCTCCTCACAGGTAAGCGGCATTGGTCCCACAGGAGTTAGCTTAAACGCTTGACGGTACGGGTCGAAAGCTATTGGAAGAAGTCCGGACCAAGAGACATGCTTCCATCCCACCGGAAGTACGAGTTTGGGGACAAGTGTGAAGTCGGGGAGGCCACCGACGATAGGAACGAACGCTTGGTGGAAGAGGAGACGCGGGTCTATTGTCGGGTATGGATATGAGGGATGTGTGCTTCCTCCTGGAGGATACTTTAGTTGCCAAGAGAGGGAATGAACGGTCGGTAGCTTCTCGAAGGGAACTGGATCGCTCTTGATAGGTACAATACTGAAATCAGCATGCTCGTCACGATCGGGTGCCACTGGTGAAGGTGGTAATTTCCGAACAGTCTTTGGGTCTGTAGCCGGTAGCTGGACAGTGTCTTGATCAAAAACAGCTGATTAGCTGGAGCGCTGACAATGCCAGCATTTGAAGGATTTACAGATTGGTTTCGCCTGCGTACGCAGTCTAGTACTCCGGCGAGCTTTTGTTGGATTAATCGAGCGTTCGAGCTCGCGAGCAAGTATTGCATCATTTTGAGTAGCATCATCAACTGCTCGCAAAATTGCAGTGTTGACATCTTCGGCTTCCCTCTTATCCGTATCGGTGCAATGCTGAATCAGTATGGAGGACTGGTCGACAGCGTCCTTGGTTTGCCCTCGGGTGGTTTGCCAAACTAGCTCTTCTTTCGCGGAGCCGGCCGATGGTGTATAATGCGTTTCACTGTGGAAGGTAGGAGTGTTTGGAGACGGCAAATCATGCCAGAGCACTGGATTGCGCTTCTTCCTGGGTGTATGTGGCTCTTCCATCAATGCTGACTGTTGAGAAGGTTTGCTGTCGGGGGTAGTGGTTTCACCATCCAGGATCTGGTCGAACCAGTTATCTCCAGCGGGTGACACGTTCTGATTTTGTGATGATACTACAGTTTGCGGTGAGTTAACGTTGCCTGCCCATATGTAAGTACCCATCTCGCAAATCATATGTTTGCTCAGCCCACTCACTTGAGCTTATGTACGGCTCTCTGGTAGGAGAGGGCGTGCGGTAAGATTTTCCCATAGTGTTGGCTGTCGTTATTGGTAAATTTGAAGAGCGAGAATCAAGAAAAGCACAGTGCAAGTCGGGCGACTAGAGGTTGTAATTCCCCATTTAGCATCACAATGAGTAAGATGAGTGATGATGAAAACAGCGATGCTAACATTTGTGGAGAAGAAGATGAGGACGAAAAGAGATAGTAGTTTCACCTTCACCGCTGGACATAACAAGTTTGAGTAATATCTACTCATTTCTACCAGGTCGTACCCAAGGCACCAATCGCTGGGCCATCTCCATCGAAGAACTCCTCGTCCAAAAGTTGGAGGATCACTTGTTGACCAACCCACTGTTCCTCCGCCGCAGGTCGGATCCTCTCCGGGGGCAGAACGAAACCAAAGTCTCCGGTGTCGGGTAATTCAATGGTCATGGAAAACTTAGCGCGACCAATAGTGTAGACATGGTCGATCGATGCACCAGTCGTCGGGTACAAGGTCGCTCCGCTAGGACCGAAGACGTACGTAGTTGCATTGGTCGAGTAGTAGCGGATGGTATCGCTCATCAAAGCAGCAGCTTTAGTCCACATGCCGAGTTCTGGTGCGTACAGGGTTTCTTTGTGGCCGAACGGGTACAATATAAGTTGAGAGTAGCTATGCCAGTCGATGTATAGCTTGATGCCTTGCTCATCGCGTATCTTTCGAATCAGGTTGTCCATGCCCTGGTTCTCAGGCGTATCGCGGGGCGCTTCTCCCCTGTAGGTTTGCGAGCATGGGTCTGGCGAAGCTCCGCGTGGGTCAGCATCCCAGTTCCTGAGACTACGGGTCAGTGCATATCACAACGGCTCAAAGACAACCATCACTCACGTCTCCCAGTTTCGGTTCACGTCACGACCAAAGCACGTCTGGTTGGCAGCGTTTTCTGGTGGTGGCTGACGGTTCTTGCGCCACAAGCGGTTGTCAGTTTGAGAGAAGACGAATCCTACGACTGATAAGCGAAAACCATCAAGTCTGATCGGAGTACTATGGCTTACCATCAGGATTGACGAATGGGAACATATAGAAGTCGTAGTTGTCCAAGACGGCTTGCGTGTCGTTGTCACCTGCCTTGTATCCGTCGACAAGCTGCTTCGCGATATATTCGATGACTGGTGCAGTGATCCACTCACGGGCATGCACAGTACCGCTAAGCGTGGTTGTACAAAGTCATTATATGTTTCATATGCAATTCGTACAGGGAAACTTACTGGTAGATGACTGCAGGCTTTCCGGGACCACCAGCTCCCCAGAGATGAACGCCGAACATGTCGCGTCCTTCGTAAGATGTTCCAGTGCTCGTCCAGTTTGAGTGCTCCGGGAAAGACTCCTGTAATTCGCGCCACCAGCTAATGTGCTATGGAGAGTTGATTAGTTTTGGTTCAAATCCGGGTAATAGATCACCCACGTCTTCATATGGATGGTAGCTATCAAACCACGCATCTTCTGACCCATTCGATTGCCTCTTCCAGGCCTTCTTGACATAAGACTCTCGGGCAATGGAGTCGGCTAGGTTCGCGTGCAGAGTTCGAGATTTGAGCCCCAGTGCATTGAAGGCGTCCAATTGCTCGGGTGCAATGAGAACATCCCAAGTTCCACGAACTTCGTTCAAGGTCTCATGGGGAATGGAGGCAAGCGCCCGCTTTGCTGACGCATACTGAGACCCAGTAGACCGGAGGCGGTGGACCTGATAGCCATCATATGAGACGGGTTGGGGGCTACGGATCGTGGCACACGTAGCGAGTGATAGCCAAGCAAGACTGAGTACGAACTTCATGATGATGATCCACTGAGGAAGTGGTCAACTGAAAAGCGTGAGGTACTTGAGCTGCGTAGAGTGCGGGTTCTTTATACTTTTTGCATGTCCAACAACTTGGCGTACCGCCCGTCTGTTGGTACCATGATAAGCACAAAGCATGTCTTCCCAAGCCATGACCATGAGTATTGGCGGCTCAACGTGCGCACTGTGACATGGGTGATGTTGCCCAAGAGCCCGCTTAATCGTGGATAAGATACAACTGGGGTATTTCCCCAAGTCGTGGTAGTCTTGACCTGCCGGTTCTGCATTAGGTCTTCCATGGCATTTCTGGGCGAGGGGTAGTAACGTCATATGTTGTCTTACATACTGTTTTTCATGAAGATGTACGATATTTCGGCTGATGTACGACCGAGCGCAGTCTGTTGTGTTGTAGCAATTGCATATATAGATTGCGGCGTAGTGAGTTAAGCCGCGTGGCTGAGTTCCAAGGGTGCCCTTCGCAAAGCACACCTGCAGTAGCACCACGATGGACATCGAACGGGAGCAGTCAGTACAAAGATTGCCAGTACTAACCCATACCGAACACAGTAGAACAGGTCTGACGTACCGATCGGACTGACAAGAAGATGAGGGGAAGGTTGCACATAGAGCATGGAACCATCTCCGAAGAGTAGAACGCTAGTCTGCATCTGGACTAGTCTGTTTTTCCCGTGCCAACGCAACCGTGACACCCGGCCCCAAGGATCGAGGTGTACGTTCCAGTTTGCTGGATGCCTGAACTTTGTAGGGCAAGGATATCCTGTCCATCATAGCACTGGCCAAGCAAAAGCGTCTATCGAACGACGTTGGATACTATGTTCGACGAATGTATGCCTATCAATCCGCTCATTCATTCATATGGCCCGCGATGCAGGATGGAAGGACATGCATGAAACTCCTACAGCATTTCAGGTGCAATCTCAAATACTTCAAAGAGCCCTCATACTTAGGTACATTGCAGCGAAACTCCGCAGTAAAAGCACTACACCGGAAGTACAGTATAGGAGCGCGACCTTGCATTCCACTTACTTGAGATAAGTTTCAACTTATACCATTTCAAGTGCTCCACAACATGGAGAAGCAATTAAGGTCTATACACACAAGATGGCTTCGCCAACTCTCGAACCTCAGACCTGACTTAAGTCCACCTCGGGATCTCAAATGGTCTTAAGTGTCCACAGCATGATCAGACAAAGGGACGAACAATGTACAAGCGGGCATCTTTGTTTCCTTGTCGTCTAGATCTCTCTTACACTGTTTCTCTCCAATCGTGATCTTTTCACTACATGTACAATGACTTTCACATTCGGGTCGAAAATTAGCAACAATGCTAGCCAGTATTCGCTACTCGGTGAATGACTTGAGAAGTCTTTCTCTAGCCTGATATATCACGGTACATCCAAAGATTTACTGCGAGCAAGAGAGCTACCCCTCTAGCTCCTACATGATTTGTACTCATTCACTCCACTTTGTGTCGGTACTGGATTCGATCTGAGGGTCTGTATATCATTTCTAACTATAAAATACTGCTAGTAAGGTCACTACTGACTCAGTCATCAAAAATAAACCTATGCACAGGAAGGTGGTCCTTCAACTCCGCTGTTCAGACAACACTGATCATCAATAATGTCTCCACCTACCTTCACACGGCATAAGATTCAAGACATGTTCAACATAGCACAATTGAATGCTGGAATTCTCTTCGCAAACATCACTTTCTTACGCGACGAACTCCAAGTGCTATTCCGGGAGAATCTCATGGACTGCAACTTGCAGGAGGTTGTTCCGATGAGGTTGCTATTTCAAGCCTTGAAAATCGAGCGCTCCATCCTGGATGCTTATAATAAGCATCGTCTCAATAAAGCAGTCACTGACTTCAACAAGTATGCTGAGAGAACAGAAGATGTTATAGAGTACAAGGAAGAGGACAACATTCCAGAGGAGCTCGAATGGTTTCCACTACGCGCTGAGGTTGCAAAGCACGGTATAGAATATACAGCACCACCTATTTACCAATTCAAGGCCACCGAAGAAGGGTCTGTCACCCACATAGAGGTCGTTTCCAGTAAGACTGCGAAGAGCAGGCCGCCTTCTAAGGGAAAGAAGTCTACCGGTTTCGGTTCTGCAAGCTACGACAAGTTGAGGGATGCGCCCTCGGCCTGGTTGGATCTTCCCCATGGCAACCTCACTTTGGTAGAGATAACTGCCTTTGTTCCGCACGCTATCAAATCCTACGATATGATGGACCGCTTCCTCTACAACGGCGCTACTTCGGGAACCTTTGCAACCCTTATTAATCAATACCGGCACATGCCATATGGGCCTATAGGGAACAACAGCATCTACCGCATGATGAAGGGACCTATGGACCATCGTGCAAAGGCTGATCCGACTTACGAGAAATGGACAGTTGCCAAGCACGCAGCTATAAAGAAGCCTAATGCATTTGATCCATTTAGTGTTAGCGTAGCAGGCTTTCGCACTCCTATCAATTTCAACTCTCGTCAATCTGCTGCTGCTACAACGCAACCTCTGCCTAGCATCTCGTTTCACGACATGGCAAATGGTGTCAAGACTATGCCATCAGGGTACGATGCACTAGACCTTACTCGATGTGTGGCATATTGTGTGAAGCACAACGACGAAAGCTGGAGATATCCACAAGACTTCGAGAAACTCGTTGCTCTACTCGGAGGTGCTGCTGCTGTACATCGCGAGCACCGAGACGAGGCCGCCATCTTGAGACACATGTCTGAACAGAAGCGCATAAACGTTAAACGAGCCGGCGCACGACAGCGTGAAGATCTCGGGCACTTCAACAGACAAAAAAAGGGCTTCATAGTGGATTCCGACGAAGAAGAGGCTTTGGGTGAGGAGTTTGAAGAAGACTCTGGAGAGGGTCTAGAAGATTCGGATTCGGATCTGGATACCGAGGACGATGATGAGCCAGTAATTACGACTAAGAAGGGCGGCGAGCGCAAGTGTGCCTTCAAAGATGATATGTCGGATGGAGATGATTTCATGCAGAAGACTGGCGGGTCATCGAAGCGCAAACGTACTACTGAAAATGACGAAGATCACGGACAAATCCCGAGCAGGCGAATATTCAGACGCAGCAAGAAGCCTCCACTAAAAGCGCATGCTCATCGTCTAAAGAAGCCGTCCTCATCTCACCTTCGCAAGGAGATCCTGCCCGAAGGCCTGGACTCTGAGTCTGATGGAGACACCTATGCTGTACCTAAGAGGTGGAACAAGAAAGCCGCTGTTGCAACTCGCACCTCTGCTCGCAACCGACCATTCAGTGGCTCGTATATCGCTGAAGAGGTCCCAGAAGCTAATGAGGAAGAGAAAGGCCTGGAAGATGAGATTGATGGCGCAGAAAACACTCTAACTCAGAAGAGGCAGTTCTTGACTGCAGCGCAGATGCGCCGACTCGGCCGCAAACAGAACGTGGATATAGGTGATGCCGTCGACGAGGACGAAGACGAAGATAATATTGGAATGACAGAAGAAGGCGCCTCTGGAGACGAAGACCATTTCGATTTGCGAACCGAGCGCAACCACTGTCAGCGACCATAACGCTGAATGGCATATCCCGCACTGTTCGCGGCAATAGCTTATACGCGCATCTGGTACCCTCGCATTCTTGTGATAGCTTCTGATTCTTCTCTGTCGTGCCTGGGAATATGTCTGCTAGTGATGGATGTAGGCGAATCGTAGCGTAGCAACTTACTTGATCAAGTCTCGTAGATTTATCGTGATCTGTTGACATATTCTCATTCCTTGTCTGTCTCGCCTCCTCCACTGACTCTGCAAACGTAGTAGATGCGCATTTGTTCGTTGGGTAAGTATGGTCGCGCATGCTGCTCGTTGCTTTGGCGATAACCTGTTCAACGCTTGTCTCTGTCCTGCCAAAGTCAGTCGAACTGTTTTCACATGCTCCAGCAGTGGCCTTCCTATAGTGCTTGTTACTATATCTAATCGACTCACATAGATCTGGGGTCTCAGGCTACGAGTTGTCGCCATCGCAACTTGCGATCTGGTTATAACGATCAGCAGGATCGAGACGGATGTGAGTTCTAGCGTGTGCCCTATGCTGAATTTGGGCGGATGTGGGAGGCTAGGTCTCAACAGCCAACGCGTTAGCATTCCTAGTGCTCCAGCCACCACATCAACGCGTCTGGACGCGTCGAGTCGATCTCCTCTGGAACTTCGGCTTGTCTCGTTTGTAAGTGATGTGATGGGCGACTCTAGCACTTTTCTCATGTCTCGATAATTAACGTACAATAAGCCGCAAAAGATTCGTAAACTGCCTATGTCGTATTGCACATGAGAGCCTGTGTTGGGCCATCCATTCACGTAGTAGTAATGTCAAACACACTTTGTCCACTCCGCGCGTCCACCCCGCATTGCTCACGCATTGCTCCACACGCCGTTGTCTTCTTCTTCACCTTTCATTTTCACATCCTACCTTCACTCTCACGCTCATGTGCTCATCAGTTTTGGCGGTTGCAGGCACGAGGCTGCCGATGCTGCCCGGGTGCGCGCCCAACGGTAGCGCACACCCGATTGGCCACAGGGCAAGTCATTACCCACGGCCGCTACTGTGACATACGAACCATGGGAGCTCTCGGTCAACACGCACCTGCCGACGAGGGTCATGCAAACCCTTTGTGCATAAACAAAAGCACGGCTGGAATGGACAATGGCGCACCATGGATCAGCAGTCTCGTTTGTCTCTCCCGCCTATCACCGCCTAAAGTCATATCACCATGGTGAAAACGGAGACAGTGAGAGAAGTACTGTACGGCACAGCGTGCAACAGCATCGTAGCTACAAGCCACTCTCCGTGGGCTTGAGGGCCACAAAGCGACCTTCCGAACCAAGGTCGACCAGAAGGCAGAGGACCGCACTGCGCGTGAATGACATATTGTCCTAACCCAACCTTGCGCAGAAAAAAACACATCGCTACACAGTCCTCCCACCCACGATGGTTGAATCATCAGCATACTCGCAGAGCCAAAGAAACCCGCACTTGACACGAAATTTCCGTGTGGATGAACCCGTACGCACACATACAGTATTCAGCTACAATCAACGCACTCGAAGTCAAGGCTGTTACCATGGATACCAAATCAACAAAGGAAAGACGCAAGACACTCTGAAGGGCTCCCATTATGAACAGTCTATGACGGATGCCCGAATCGAAGCGTACGAAGACGCCGTCACCACGAAAGCCTGGCACGATGAGTGGGAGATAGAACCAGATGATTTTGGAACACCTGAACCACTGCTCGTCCTCAACCGACGTGCAAATATCGACCTAAGGAATCACGCTCGGCAGACGAAGTCGACATATCTATGTCACTGGGATCAAGGCCATGAACCGCGTGGTGTACTTGCTCAGCGCTTGGCAGAAGCAAACCGATCTACGGAGAAGGAACAAGCTGGCATATGCATCGGTAATGAGCAAGACTTGCAACGCATGAGAGTGAAGCGCGCTGTGCGGAACGCGGAGGTAATCGACTTGACAGGAGACGATACCGTTGGAGAAAGCAAACTCAGGAATTGTGTCGGTATCGAGAATGTGGAGAACTACCCCCCAGGAACTATGGCGCAACCATGGGAAATCTAGAACTGGATACTAGGTCAAGCAAAAACAGCCTACTCAAATCTGCTCAGCCTTCGAGTATGTGATAAAGTCAGACAGTTTTCGGTTACATCAGTCAATATCGGAAGAGCTGCTAGCTTCACTTTTAAAATCCTTCCAACTCTTTGCTGCAACCTCTCTCGACGCAGGAATGAATTTGCTGTCGAATCTTGTGATAAACAAACTGTCGTGGTGAAAGTACCGAACTTCACTATGTTGATCGTTTTGATTGCTTATCCACCGACTTCTGGGTATCATTTTATCATTCACTTCATTTGTCCTGAGGTCCGTGTGCATAGAAAGGTCCTCTTCTCTCCTAGTACAATCGTGACAGCTCATATCGTATCGCAACAACTGCAGCTTCAACCAGACCTTATCGGTTTCCTCCCAGCTAAACTCAACAACAGCTAAGAGCCTCACAGTTACTGGTTCAGTCAGTAGAACATTGAAATCGTCCATAAACGAGCGGTGCCTCGGTATGCAGTCAGGCTTTGGAAACCAGCCTATACCAGATGCTACGCACCATCTCCCAATTTCGAGGCCTCACAGACATCATAGGTCAAAGGGCGATGATCTAGCGACGCCAAGATCTTCACTGAGAGGGAGACCGCGGGCGCAATTTCTCTTGGACATCCCGGCCTACGAGTACAAACTGCCTAAGGAGATGCCAATCAATGCAACAATCGTGGATCTCATCGCGGTCGTACCGCAATGGTTCCGCAACCCTGGCATCACATGGCGCTTCATGAATAATGGTATCAATGCAGCTGTTCATTTTGCAATTCTAGAACAGCATAGACATCTTGGCTTGACTAACGTCGAGGAAGCTGAACGCGCCCGCGACCATATCTCAGACACATACCGGAAGACGATGCGTAAAATGGAAAACTTTTCTGGGTGGACAAAAGCAGGACACAATATTCCAGATAACTGGAATAAATTGAACATCTCCGTCAGCGGTTATCTTCCGGAATCTGCCAAAAAGATTGGTTACGTCACACCGGCATCTATTCCTTTCATTGTCCTTGCAGTTGGTCTGAAGAAGCTCCCTCAGGGTTATGATGCTGGTGACTTAAGTCGCGCACTGCAGTTTGCAATGCAAAATCAGAAGCTTGGTGAACATGGTCGACCGACGGAGTTCATGTTCCCAGACGATATTCAGCCCATTCTTGATCATATTGGCCATACTCGAAATACAGACAACCACGTTGATGATACTGTTGTGAGGCATTACTACCAGGTTCTGAGAGATGCGGATGGGACGCGTCGTAAGCAGTTCTTAGAACAGCGCCGCCAGCAACAAGCTGCTGACGAAGCCGTCGTCAATCGCGCACATCAGTCCCAAATGCATCATGCGCCGTTATGTCAAGAGAGCCTGGGAGGACATGGCACACACCGATCACCGCTGGAAGCTACATCACGAGCATCATCTGTTCAACTACACATGCAGCCCGCAGCCAGCGTTCCAGCTTTGAGCTCTGGCCACGAAAATATACCTCCAGCAGGAATGGGTGCCTTAATGCCTGCTGCTTTCCATGATTCACCAATGACACAAGATTTCCTCCCGAATATAGCTCAAAGCTTCATGTATGACCAAACACAAGATCAGGGTCGTGGTAGAACTGCTATGAGTGGTGCCAATTATAGCAGCCCTTGCATATCGCATGCAACCCGGTCGAACTCGCAAGAAGCCGCTGCAAATATAGCATCAGAACTCCTAGCTCAAGGTGCTCAGAAGGCTTATGTAGACTTTCCGGACACCCCAGACATCTGTAAGTTTGAGACAGACGATCAAAAAGGTCCTTTCGTTGTGGAAAACTGGTCACATCTAGATCCTCAACGCGCCACAGAGGCCGTGGATGCACTAATGGCCGTACATCAAACTTACGATCTGAACACTTCTCCTAATCCCATACGATACTTACCGCAGGCTCGTTACCGTTACCATCCTTCCACAATCCTGCGAAATGGCCCAGAAGAGTTGGATCTAGATGATCATAGCGATCTTACTCGAGCATTACCATGTGCGCGGCAATGATAGTATTCATGCAATGACTTGGATCTTGGGAATATCGATCTAGCCCTCACTGCGATGAACATGTCTGAGGCGATATCTAAGCTAAATGGGCATTGAGCAGCTTATCAGGTAGTCTTTGGGTCTAGAATGGAAACGCTTTGCAAGATGCACCATAGAACGTGTGTTTAGAATTTTCTTAGAAGGGTCGACGCTACGTATGGCTAGATGCAGGTTTGTGCAAACTGGAGAAAGCGCCGACGTAATTGCATGGCTGAACAGCTATTAATCATGAGCCCGGGTCTTAGGATCATCGGCATTCTAGAGTGGTTTGTTTCATTTCACAATAGTCAATTTACTTCTCTCCCTTCTTCCGCGCGCTTTCCACTTCTTCTACCATCTGCTTCGTCCGCTTCACCCATATCTCAATCTCCTCCTCTGCAGTATGAAGCCATCTCCTTGATACATCCTCACTACTGAGGCGATTTGACTGTTTTCCGCGCAAGGCTTCTTCTACAGCATACGATGCGTATTTGATCGATCTTTGGTGTGCTGCGAGATACTCAATGAGCTGAATTTGGTGCGCGGCTCTGCGTATGCCTGTATCAAGATCTTGGGAAACGTTTATGGGGCTAGCAGCTACCGCGTGTTCTGTTTGACTTGATGCGGCTTGCGTGACCATGATCTCTAGCACTTCGCTAGATATACCCTCGAGGAGATAGAGAAGCAAGTCGGATGCCGGTCACCAAGAGCTTTTAACGCAGTGTCACTCTTGAACGCCTAATACAGCGTTGCTTGTATCTCTGTTCGTCACAACTAGTCGTTCGTGTCATGAATATACAAATATAACGATCGATCATGAGCCAGTACTTGACGCGCAAACTTCACATGCCAGCGTCTTCACGTCGTGCCGTATCTCCAGATTCGTTTGGTTCTGCGTCACTCCTGGCCAGCACATTATTCTGCATAGCAGTGTCCTATCTCGTATGGCTATCGCTTCAACACACGAGCGGTATGCTCCTTTCAGCACGCCCAAAAGACGACACACCCTGACCAACGGCTTCGAAAGTGGTAACTTGGCTTTTTCGCGAACAATCTCAAGCTACGCATGCGTCGTAGCTGTGCACTCGATTGGCAGACCTCGATCTCGGACGTTATCAGCAAAGGAGTGTCCTATTGTAAAGCTTCGTTAGCATGTGTCATGTCTGGTGAAGGTCAGACGCAGGCGAGAACGAGATGCCTGCTCAGTCGGTGTAATTGTCGTCCGAGTTAATACCAATGTAACGAATGCATACGTCATGATCTAGAGACTCTTGGCGGTACAGCCTTATTAGGCCTCCTGCCAATACTTCAACGCATGGCACGTAGCAAGAACTTGCATCGGCTTCTGCTTCTTCATTGCTGTTGTTTAGAACTTTCAAGGCCTGTTTCTGTGATCTTGGATACTTTACTATGGCACCACTATCTCTCTACATCAGCTTTTACACCTCTTTAGCAAAGGCAATATCCACCCTCATTTTCGCACGCCTCTATAACCCCCAAAGTCCTCCGTATCGCAACCTCAAAGGTCAAAACGCAGTAGTAACAGGCGCAAACAGCGGTATCGGTCTCTCGATCGCGACTGCGCTTGCGAAACAAGGGGCCACCGTGTATCTTGCCTGCCGCAATGTCGAAAAAGGCCATGCAGCTGTTGCTTCTATCGTTTCGCAGCTAGGTCACGAAGCAGCCACAAGAGTATTTTGCTGGAAGGTAGATGTCGGAGATTTGCACAGCGTGCGAGCGTTTTGTGAAAAATGGGGAGAAGAGGGCAGGAGGATCGATATGCTCGTGTACGCGATGTGCCTGGACGACATGTTTGTGAGACACATACTGACAGCTTGCAATAATATTTAGGCATAATGCAGGAATCCCAGAACCCCCGGTCGGCACAAGGAAGACAGACGAGAAAGGTCGGGACATTGTTCTAGTTACAAATTTCCTCGGGAGCTTTTTGATGACATGTCTCCTCGAGAAGTATCTAAGTGAAAAGGGACGAGTGGTATTAACGAGTAGTACTGGACATTATGGTGCATCGGGGACGGTGATGCACGCTAGGCCTGCAGGTGTAGCTACGAAGACCGCTGGTGATGATGGCAGTGTTGCCCAAGGACTGCTGGGAAAGCTGAAAGCGTACCTTGGTATGGGTACTGGCACTCTTCATTCCTATGCGCTTTCCAAAGCTCACCAAGTCCTCTTTGCCGCAATCCTTCAGCGCCGTTTTGATTCTACTCAAGACAACCAACGTACAGTACACGCGTTTACTCCTGGATTTACATCCACGCCAATATTTGCCAAGTTTGCCTTTGGCTGGAAAACATGGTTCACCAATCCTACTTTCGCTCTTCTCAAAGTAACTGAGAAGTATATCGCAGTTGGTACGGATGAAGGTGCAAAGACTGGGTCTTGGCTGGCGAGCTGTGGCGGAGAGCGCGGAGTTGAAGGGGGTGGGTATTGGGAATGGATGAGCAGAAAGACGAGCCTAATCGATCTTGTGGAAGGGGATCTTGGGGATGAGGAATGGAGTAAGGCTTGCGGAAGGGTTTGGAGGGAGTGGGAAGACGATAGTGGGTGCACTTGGGATGTGGCGCTTTGATGCAGACAAAAAGGGAATTCTAGCCAGCTCAAAACCCTTGTACTGGAGCTTGATATGGATACTGCTGCGTGCCGCGCACAAAGGTGCAAGACGTATTGACAAAGTTGTAGATGGAGCATGTTTCGATCACGCGTCCACGCACAAAAAAGCGCAAAATGAAAAGACGTATCGCTCTAACTGCTGTTGGTTTGGATGGAGCGTGCATGCGTGATGATGTTGGTGAATAATGTATGCAAGTCTGGTTAGCGTAATCTGTTAAAAACTAAAATATCTCCCGGCTCAACCCCGACCAATTCAAATCCAACCCCACCCGCACAAAAAAATGCAAAAAGAAGATATACAACGATCTAGCTGCTGCTCGTTTCGATCGAGCGTCCTCCGGGTTATGAGCCCGGCGCGCTTCCGCTGCGCCAAGCAGCTTTGGTGCTCGTTGTGGAAAGTTTGGCAATTAACGAGAATACAACGTCACGCGACCACGGGCTGTTATTCAGCATTGCTGTACGCCGAATCCTGATCACAAGGGCAGTAGAGCCAAAGGTGGGGCCGAGTAAAGGGAATCGCATCTTACTTAGGTACCCCTCGGTTGTATGGTGCATGAGACGGCGGCAGGTACGTAGCAGTACTACCCGAACGCTCAAGCTACCCTTCGTCAGTGAGGCTCTCTGAATGCCAAAGCAGTAGGTGCAAGATGATGGTGGAATCGATGTGTATGGTGAGCCGCATACATCGCACAAACTGGCACATTCAGAGTCTGTGTCCAGGTGACAATGCAACGTAGGAGGGCACCGGAAAGAACGTGTCTGACGGAAGAAAAGGTGCACGCTGCAGTACACAGCAAGAAACGAAGATTCGATAGTCTTGCATGATGAGAGATCGCGGGACAACCGCTTGGTGACGCAAGTATGGCCACTTCGATCAACGGGACTTGGGACGAGAGCGAATGTGGCTAGCGGCAAAACGCGCTTCAACGCGACCCGCGTGGACGCGTCCTCGCACTTTAGACACTTCCGCTCCGTCACGCACGCATCCCCGTAAACCCAAATCATGACCTCTGCCAGAACCGATGAGTAGCTACTCACCAGGCATACCGACCTCCTTCGACCCTGCACTACTACATTCCGAATTCGAACTCCTCGATAACGCGCCCACTTCGCTCTCCCATTCCGACGAACTCGACGCATTGCAACAGTGCATTACCGAAGACACAGTAAAGAAGAACCGTGCAGGCGTCGTCATACAACATCGCGCCTGGAACGTTGCAGATATCTTCAGGAGCGAAGGAGAAGGTCCAGCTGGTACTACGAGCGTGAACGCGCGCTGCAGCTAGCACTAATCCCACCAGACACACCTGCGAAGCGCCACAAGCAGTCGCCAGCCAAGCGCTTGACCACCGACTCTTCGATTGAAGTCACAACCTTCCCTTCCTCGCCCCCAGTCTACACAATGCCGCTCATTTCGTCACCCATCGCATACCCGCCTAGCTCGTCGATGCCACAGGCGCCGTCACCGAAGAAAAGGAAGCGTCCAGAAGATGCACGAGAGCCGCTGAAGGATGTGCCAAACAACAACGCAACACGCAAGATTGGAGGCTTCCTGGACGACTCCGACGACGAAGAAGACATTGCGGCGCTCAAGGAACACACGCTGAAGAGAAGAGCAGTGAGCAGCATCAAGGATCTTCCGGCTGTCCCAGAAGGCTTAGGAGACTATACACCACCTGCGAGCCAGGATGAATCCGCCGACCCCGAATCGATACCGGTAGACGACCTCGACAATTACAGCTTCAAGTCTAGATCACAGTCGCCAGTAAAGCGACCACAAACGCTACGAGAGTCAACTTTAGCGCAGCACACGCGTGGCACCGTAGCCCGTAATGCATCAGGGAAGGTTTTTCACATAAGCAAGAAGGCCGCACGCGAAAACCAGACGTATGAAGAAATTATTGCAGCACGGTCGGAACCCGTGGAAGGCAAGGCAAGGACGAGCTATTATGGTCTGAATATCCACCAACTCATGGACGAGGCGAAAGCGCTCGATCAAGAAAAGATCGCGAATGCGTCTCTGAAGACTCATGAGCAACCACATCCGTCGATCGAGCAGCCAATTGCCAGAACCGCAAAGACCAATCGCACACTCATGTGGACTGAGAAGTACCGAGCAAAGAAGTTCACAGACTTAGTAGGAGATGAGCGTACACACCGATCAGTGTTGCGTTGGTTGAAGGCGTGGGACCCGATCGTATTTCCTGGCTCCAGCAAAACGAAGCCCAAGAAAGCAAAGAACGGATTCGAAGACGATGAACAGAGACATCGCAAGATATTATTACTGACTGGACCGCCCGGACTCGGAAAGACTACGCTAGCTCATGTTTGCGCTCGTCAAGCCGGTTACGAAGTCCAGGAGATCAACGCTTCAGATGAGCGCAGCGGAGCTGTTGTCAAGGGCCGCATCCGGGATATGGTTGGGACTGAGAATGTGCGTGGGGTCAATACTAGTACTGTGGATGGAAAGGTGCGCAAGGCTGGGAAACCAGTATGCGTTGTAGTGGATGAAGTGGACGGAGTTGTTGGTAGTGGAGGCTCAGGTGAAGGCGGTTTCGTCAAAGCTCTAATCGACCTGATCAATCTCGACGAGCGCAACACGAAAGCACTAGGGCAGCACCAATCCAGTACCGGTACCAAAAAGAGGAAAGGGGACAAATTCCGACTCTTGCGACCCCTCATTCTCATCTGTAATGACCTCTATCACCCTTCGCTACGGCCGCTACGACAGTCTTCGATGGCTGAGATCGTACACATCCGCAAACCCGCTCTCAACATGGTCGTTTCACGCATGCAAGAGATCTTCGGAAAAGAGGGCATTCAGTGCGATTCAGACGGCGTGCGCCGCCTCTGCGAAGCTACATGGGGTGTCAGCACGAAGAAAGAGGGCGGAACAGGCAGCGGGACCGGTGAAGGAGACATTCGTGGAGTCATGGTAGTCAGCGAGTGGATAGCAGCTCGCTTACGGTCATCGCATGATATCAAGTCAAAGGAGAGGCCTCATCTATCGCGGAAGTGGATAGAAGACAACCTAGTTGGTGACCTGCGCCACGGTGGTGGAGCTGCTCGAAGCCTAGGAAGAGGTGGCGCAAAGGATGTTGTTGATCGTGTATTCCGTGAGGGTGCTGGCTTTCCAAAGCAAGCTGAAACGACAGATGCAAAATCGGCAGCTGCGCGGGCCAAGAGCGGCGTCATCGGTGTCGCCGAAGCAGGCAAACGACGTGCTATGGATCGCCTAAGGGAGATGGTTGACACAAGTGGAGACTGCGACCGCATCGTGACAGGTATGATTTATTCAAGCTCACGCATTGATGTCATGCTAACAACAAACAGATTGCTTCACTGCTTATCCCGAAAAGCCGTTCCAAGACGATACCCTCCTGAGCAAGCCATCTGCTGCATATGAATGGCTGTATTTCCATGACACACTCAACTCAGCAGTTCACGGCTCTCAAGAATGGGAATTGGCACCATACCTGTCTAATTCTGTTCTCGCCTTGCATGACCTCTTCGCGTCGCCCATTCGATCATCTGTAAATCCTATAGCAGACCCAGATGCACAGCCAACGCCGTTCTCTGGACCTGGTGCAAGCTTTGCAGCCCTCGAACAGTCAAAGGCTAGTAGAAGCCAGTTGATGGCGCTACAAACAAGCCTGACTTTGCCGTTAACGCGCATGTTCAGGAGTCCAGAGGAGATGGCCATGGAGCTCATACCTTACGTCTTGCGCATGTTAACTCCCGACGTAAAACCCGTCCTCGTCAATACTGGTGCATCGGGATCAAAGTCCTTCGCTACCGCCTCTGTGCGTAAGGCTTCGGAGAAAGAGCTTGTCAAGAAGGCTGTAGAAGCCATGGCAGCTACTGGTGTTCGATTCGAAAAGTCAAGAATCGAAACTGAGGACGTGGCAAACAGAAGTGCTGGCTTCGTCTGGCGAATGGAACCTGCTTTAGACGTCTTAGCAACCTTTGAGACGCTGGCTGGCAAGAAGGACGACAAGGGACGTTATGCAGTTCGCAGCGTCTTGGAGCAAGAATGGCGCAAAGAGTCGGCCCTCCGCGAACAAGCGAATCGCAAACGTCGTGGTGGTCAAGACGAAAACGACGAAGAAACAGAGGCTGACAAAAAGGAAGAGCAGACTACTGAAGAGAAGGTCGCAGAAGCCAACAAGAAGGCCGTAAAACGTGACTTCTTTGGCAGGGTGGTTGTCGAAACAGACAAGAGTAGGAAAGAGGCGAAGAGGAAGCAGGATAGTGGGGAGATGCAGGGTAATGTGGGGAGGATATGGGTATCCTTCCACGAAGGATTCTCGAATGCGGTGAGGAAACCTGTTACCATTGATGATATCATGAGGGATCTCTAGTTTTACTCTATGCCACGGGAGAGGTGTCATCGACGAATGACAATAAACATATCATGACTCTACCCGAGAACGACACAGATGTACGTGCTCATGCTTTTCTCGGCCCAAAAGGCGCCTGGGATGTGCATATTTCTCATACTTGAGTATATTCTACCATGTGCCAGACCTCGTTGTATACTGCCAGTATTTCCTGGCGCAAGTGTATTAATACGCGCCTCACCTTGATCGAGGGCGATTGGCAGAGTGAGCCTAGATGATGTCACCTAGTGTACGGCAGTCACATTCGAGCCAGCAAGCTTCTGCTTCGCGGCATTGATCCTCTCCAGCTCTATCTCCCTTTGCTTATCGTCCAAGTTGTCTGGAAGCGTACCGAGCGCACGATCACCAAACAGCAGATCGATCTCCTCAAGAGTAAGCTGCTTGGTTTCCTGAAATACATGTCAACGATTATTTCCTCCCTAAGCTTTTCGGATTTTGCACATACCTTGAACACAAACCAGATGGTGGGGAATGTAACACAGACGTTGAAGGCCACGAAGATGAAGTAGAACTTGTACGTGATCTCACCCAGCCCAATCGGTGACACCTGACTCCACACTGTTCCAACAAGCCAGTTACCGAAAGCAGTCGCAAAGGCAGACCCACGTCCACGAATACTCAGTGGAAGGATTTCGCTGGCATATACCCAGGAAATCGGGCCAAATGACATACTGAAGATGCATGACACTAGGAACAAGAAGAAGACTCCAGCAGCAGATAGCGAATCTCTTCGGGAACCGGTAGCGCCTTCAACCTGAGATCCGATGATTGCCTCGCAGATAAGGGCGATGGTAATACCAATCGTGCCGAAGAGAAGCGGTTTCTTGCGGCCTACGCGATCGAGAAGGAAGACGATAAAGAACAGGTTGAATATAGGACCGACGACGTTGTAGATGCTGGTGACGAGAAGGTTGCGGTCTCCGACTATGCCCAAATTCTCGTAGAGAATGGTGGAGTAGTAGCCTATGACGTTGATGCTAACAGCAAGTTAGTATGATTACGTTGACGAACTTGCAAATTACATACCCAGTCATCTGCGTAAACACCTGGACCAGGGTAGCATGCATGAGTCTCTTCCGCCATACCGGGACAGTGAACATGACCTTCCAGCCCGGCGCTGTAATCGCCTTCTCAGCGTCAATAGTCAATTTGATTTCATTGAATTCGTTCTGGATCCATTCGCCGTTCGTGCCATCGTAGTGCAGTTTCTTAAGTACCCTCAGAGCGTCGTCTGCACGATCGATCTCGACCAGGTACCTCGGTGATTCGGGGAAGAACAGCATACCGCATAGAATGATGAGACACGGAATGCATTGGAAGGCAAGTGGAAAGCGCCAAGAGAACGACGACGTTGCGGGTACCTTCGAGGAGCCGTAACCAACCCATGTCGAGACGATGAAACCTACACCAATCATTTGCTGGGTAAGACCAGTTATGAGACCTAAGCATATGAGTGATTGGAGTTCGGAGCGGATTCAAAAGTACTGACCTCGTGTTTTAGGATGAGCACATTCAGTCTGGTAAATCGGCACAGACATGGACATCAAACCTACTGCCCACCCAGCCAAGATTCGTCCAACGAGAATCATAGCGAGATCTTGAGCAGCGCATTGAAGTATCGCTCCAATCAGGTTTATGAAAGCACCCATCATGATCGTTTTTCTGCGGCCGAATCTGTCCATCGTGAATCCTCCCCTAGCATTCGTCAATATATGTCGGGAACTTTACGCAAGGCCGTTCTCTTACATCATCGAACCAAAGAACGCTCCGCCTGAGAAAGTTGCGTTGATGGCTCCAATAACTGGAGATGTTTTCTTTGTGTCGAAAAACGCAAGAAAGTTTGGGGATTGAATGACAATTGTCATTACTCCGGAATCATATCCGAAGAGGAAGCTGCCCGTGCCGGCGAAGATCGCAAGGGCGATGTTGAAAATGAGACCCATGCTTGCTGCCTTCGTCTGCCGACACAACGAAGACTGGATGAGGTACGAAATACTGAGAAAACACTTGAAATCAACGTGCTACTGCAGCAGGTATATATTGGCCCAAGCAATGATGTACTCGCGCCATCGACGCATGCTGGTCATGTTACGTCTCCAGGGCAGCCTCGCGTAACAAGCATTTTAACCGGAAGTTCGCGCCTAGCTTCCACTGTGCGCTCATACACAAGCTTTAGAGGTGTCCGCTGGTAGAAAATTATTTGCTGATCTGAGTGAGTAAAACCCGGGGAACAAGTCGAAGGATGTTGGGGTGCAGTAGCGTGCGGGGAGGTATGTTGAATTTCCGCCAATGGATAGCGTCTGCCACCGGCTCGCTTCGCTGATGTAGCACCGTTACAGCGGCTCTACTTCATGTTTGAAGCCCGTCACTACGAACGATCGCAAGTACAGGATGCATGGCCCCTCATGATGGCCGGCCCGCCTGCCTATCCTAGCTTTGAGACCTTCCAATCCCCACCCAGTACATCCATACCCTTGAGCTCACCATCGGCGTTGACCTCTAGGACGCCCTTCTGTTCGCCTTTGTTATCCACCAGAGTCGCTTTGTCACCTTCCCTCACGCCATACAGTCTAATTTCACCACCAGTAGCGAGCCAGTCATAGCCAAAGCCGCCCTCGCCTTGTGCTTGTCCGAGCACCAACACAGTGCCTTCTCTGACAAACAACGGCAATTGGAGGAAGCCATACTTCTCCTTGATCCACCTGCCACCCTTTACTTCTTTGCCGTCCCAAAAGCTGAACCAACGACCGGGTGGCAGGTAGTACTCAACGCTGCCGTCTTCTTCGAAGACAGGGGCAGCTAGAATCTGACTGCCAACAAAGAATTGGCGATCCACGTACCAGGATGTTGGGTCATCTGGAAACTCAAGAGCTGTCGCACGAACGCTAGTAGGCCAGCCATTAGCGACGCTTTCTTCGGCCTGTGCGAAGAGGTATGGCATGAGGCTGCGCTTGAGCTGCACCCAGTGTCGTAGGACCTCAGTGCAGTTTTCAGGCTCCGCTGATGAGTTGTCGACTAGCCACGGCACGCGGTATGAGTTCGAACCGTGAAGTCGACTGTGGGAGTTGAGCAGTCCAAAGGCGACCCAGCGCTTGTAGATCCAAGGTGGTGGGCTTCCCTCGAAGCCACCAATATCACTTGTCCAGAATGCGAAGGATGCAAGCCCGATACTTAGCCCTCCGCGCACCGATTCAGAGAGTGCAGCAGGTGTCGATTCGCAATCACCGCCCCAGTGGAGCGGAAAGCGCTGTGATCCCGCACAAGCCGTGCGCGCGAATAATATCGCTTCGTGCTCACCCTCTCGTTTCTGCACTGCCTCATAGACCAGCTTGTTGTAGATGAAAGCGTAGTAGTTGTGCATACGACTTGGATCTACGTTTTTGTCATGCCACTGGACGTTCTTCGTGGGTATACGTTCGCCGAAATCCGTTTTGATAGAGTTCACACCCACATCGAAGAGTTTCTCCATGCACTCGCGGAACCAATCGCAAGCCTCCGGGTTTGTAAAGTCGACGATCCCCATGCCAGTCTGCCAAAGATCCCACTGCCACACATCTCCGTTCGTCTTCTTCAGCAGATAGCCTTTCTCGGCAGCATACTTAAACACGGGGCTTGCCTGACCAACGTAGGGATTCGTCCAAACACTGACTTTGTTAATAAGTCCGTCGTCCTTCATGCGCTTGATCTGACCTGCCGGGTCTGAAAAGCTTTCGGGGTCCCAGATGAAGTCACACCAGTGGAAAGCACGGAGCCAAAAGCAATCAAAATGGAACACTTCGACCGGTATCTTGGAGTCAGACATCTTTTCGACGAAATGACGGACAGTCTGCTCATCGTAAGATGTCGTAAACGATGTGCTGAGCCAGAGACCGTACGACCACGCTGGAACTCTATTCGATCTGCCAGTGAGAATGGAGTACTTGGTCAGCACTTCTTTAGGAGTTGGTCCGTAGATAAGGTACCTTAGAAATTAGCCAAGCAAATCATCGAAGCCGTTCACGATGCTCACCATTTCAAACGCTGTCCCTCAACTGTAGTCTGCAACCTTGAGCATCGTTCGCTGCCGATCTCCATATCGATCTTGTCGGGTGTATCGATGAAGACACCATAACCCTTCGAGCTCAGCCAGAATGACACGTTCTTGTACGCCTGCTCGCTTGAAGTACCCCCGTCCTCGTTCCATACCTCGACATTCTGACCGATCTTGTTCCAAGCACCAAAACGTTCACCTAGGCCGTGAATAGTTTCGCCAACACCCAACTCAGTCTGAGTGAACATATAATGTTTATGTGCACTCAGATCTTCCACAAGCTTGGGTGTGCTAAGGGCCGGCGAGTACGCTAGCCCGACGCTTCGGTTGAGAAGTGAAGTCAACGTCTTTGACCCGTCCGTTGCATGGAATTTGATGTCGAACGTATGTTCGTTAGAGCTAACAGTCGCGCTCAATCCGCCTGAAACGACCGTAGTTCCCTTCTCGGTCTTGCTAATCTCACCCGTACAGTTGGGTTTGCCTGCTGGATATAGATCAAAGTTTGGACCTAGACGCCTGGCACCAGCGAAGTGCGTGGCTTCGAGCGAAATAACGCCATCAAATTGAGCCTCAATGTCGATGGAGATGGTGCTCAGATTCAAAGTGTCACCTCTAGTGAAGATCTTCCTACTTGGACATAAGAGTGTGACCGCTTTGTTGTTTTCGTGAGGCGTGACGGTATAAACTTCTTCCGCATGTTGAACTGTGAAACGGTCGTTCACCAGCCACATCCCTATGCAGTTGTAAGCAGTGAAAATTACTTGGGCCGTACAGACTCATACCATCGCGGAATTTCATCTTGGCTTTGTCCTTGAACACAGATGCTTGGAACGACCTATAGAATAGTTGATTGATGACTTCAAGCCACGTCTGGTGGTGTCATTTTCTGTAGTTCCCAAGATATTCAAGAACGCCATCATAGCACTCGGATATGCGGTCCGGCCCGTGGGCGATGCTAGGAGTGTGGAGGACTGTATGGACGGACAGTTCGGTACCAGATTGCCCGATGCCCCTCGCGCTGCGGGGTACGGCTCAAGACACTACATCGATCAACAACTGAGAGCCCTTCCAGAGAAGCTACCATATCAAGCAAATGGTACCCAGCGGAGGATGTGGACTTGATCATTTCCGATTTGCTTTTTAGCCGGCTACTCGAGCGTGCAAGGGTCACGAAGTACTTGCCAATTCCCGCTATAAGACTCGTGTAGCGTCTGCGCGGCACCTTCTTTACCATCACCTGAGCGTTTTCATGAGCAGTGCGCATCGGAATAGTTTCCCGTCCTGAATCATGCGCAATCACAAAAGAGAGTTTCGACGATACCTTCCACAAGGGTTGTCGAAGGGCACGTGAAGGGGAACTTGCAAGGCACCGCGTAAGCAATTAGCCACTGAAGGAACGATGGACTGATCCTCGAGAGCGACTTCCTGCCAAGTTTCCCGAACCATCTCTTTACTTTGCGGCACTGCGTGAGGCTGCACGTCTGTCCGCAGCACCACTTAGATGCGGGAATTCGAGAGTAAGGAGAACAATGAGAAGCGAATGGGAGTCTGACCCTGGTGCCGGAGACATCTCCGGCGCGAAACGTTGTTCACAGACCCACTACCCACTGTCCCCAACAGGGCGCAACGTTGTCGCAGTCGCCCAATTCGTCTTGTCATCCGTGCAAGGCTTCCGCACGGTCAGTGTGTGTTGTTGTCCCACTCGTAGGGTATCGTCGTCCATTATGATAAGCAGATCTCATCTAGCTCCTGAAAAGCTTGAACTGTTGTGTGATTTGTTAACGCAGGCATGCCCCAAGACGCCCCCTTTCTGCAACGTACTTTAGCTTTCTCGTCGCGTGCGGTGTTCTCCTACCGCATTTACTCCAGTCTACCACGATACGATCGCTCAGCATCCCGAGATTAGATTCTTTTCCTACCTTCCAGAACAACAACATGCCGATATCAGTTATTTATTTCTATCTACGCCGTCCAGATGTTACTCCGGAGCACTTTCGATCTTATATGGAAGAAACGCATGTACCATTGATCAAAGAAGTGTTTGAGATGCATCCACCGCAGTCTCTAAGGTTGCGTTACATAGCACGCGTCAAGACTGGGGCTGGTGACCGGTTGGGCGCTGTCACATCAAGCAGAGGACGAGCGGATCCAGATGCGCCAGTTGTCCTGGTCGGGTCGCCTAAGGATGTAGATTGGGATGCAATTGGAGAGATGGTTTTCCGCGATGAGTTGCACGTCCAGCAATGCCTAGCGGTGATGAACGGTCCAGGTGGACAACGGATTAAAGAGGACGAGGAAACCATTGCGATAACGGAGAAGACCCGGGTAATACTTATGGGCGAGGAGAGCAATTTTATGTAAACTGCAAAGGCGTACACGTGCGTAGCTAGAGGTGGATGGAATTTTAGGTGAGTCGCCGCGTACTCGCAGTGTATGGATGGTCTGACATTGATATAACAGGGTATGTCAACGAGACAAAGCACAACGGTCACTGGCTTCTATCAGAGGAATGCGCGATCTACTATCAATACAGTTAACGACCCCAAGGGTTTGATGCTCCTAGTTGTTTCATACATGAAGATGCTCTGACATCTCCGACAACACGCGAGGGGGTGGCTAAAGTGACTGTAGAAAGTTGCAGTTTGATAAAGAATAATGAGGCTGGTTTCAATCACCAGGGGATATGCATATGAGCTGCAGATGCTACCCAACCCGCGAAGTTGCGCTCGTCCATGGTTGGTTTTTCCGGTTGTTTCAGCGATAGGCTATTAATGCGCTTGACGAAACCTTGCCGTCGCGTTCGACATACGTGTCGCCAGGCGGGTGGGTCTGGGCGCCCTTGAACGCGCCCAAGCAGTAGGAAACTCGACTCAGCTGTGCAACTAGAGCCGACTGTACAGTATTGTGCAGAAGAGGGGCAGAGTATACAGAGATAGATGCGGAGTTTCCGAACACACGTCAGATCGTCATCACGTGATGGCGTCGTCATTAGAGAACCGTGGAATCTTGGAATTCGCTTTCGCTCGGCAACAACAACCCGCTGCTATTAAGCAGATAACACCTGCATGTTTCAACACAGCGGCACAAAACGAAAGTCTGAGCACGAGGCTTACATGCGAGGTTGACGGTCGGAGTTGAATCATAACGGGTTCTCAGAACGCGTCGCACTAGCGCGCCTATTATCGACCGCTCGATACCCAATTAGCACTACAAGCTGATTACTTTACTGCCTACCCAGTGTATATCTAACCTTTGTGTACATCATACTCTTGTTTTTTGACACAAATTCATCATTATTAGGCGTCTTCGCACTTTGGTCGCGTCTTATGTTATGTCGTTAGCTCATTGTTGCGAAGAAGTTCGTCTGCCCCAGATTTACCAATTACGCCAGATAGCTCCTGGGACTTTTTTGTAGTTGGTACTGTCACAGTAACGACGGAAGAGGCAGCCAGTATCTCTGGAGGATACGACCCAAACGATAGGCCGTCGGTGGCTTCCAAGTTCTTTTGCAGAGCCACCATCCTGTTCTGAACTACTGTATAGCTACTCGGACACTACCACGTTAGGAGTATCCATATGCCCAACATGATACTTACTTATGCTCTATTTGAGAACTTCAATGCTACTTCTCAACGTCATGAGAAATACCCATCACCTCTTCTAAACCCTTCTCGGTACTGTCCCATTCCTTACTCACCACATCAAGCACCCATTTCCCCCTAGGCTTGAGACGGAACTTGAAAGGCTTAGGCTCAGTCATGAAGCCAACGACTCTCATCTCCCACGGATCCACCTCCTCACCCTCTAGAGCCTCTACATCGAACGCCCAGAGTAGATGCGCGATGTTCATGAAAGTTCCGTCTGTAGCAACACGCTTTCCTTGGCAAATCCTTCGACCCTGGCCAAACACAGGAAGTGGAAGGTCGCCGCGAAGCTTTCCATTGCGTAACCAGCGCTCAGGGACAAAATCTTGTGCGTCACCAAGTGAAGCGTCAAAAACCACCTCATCGCGGCCAATGGCCCATGCGTTTGCCATGATGGTTACGCCTTTGGCAATCTTCACGCCATCGAATTCGTCCGTACGGTCCGCGCGCCGTGGAATAGACCCTGGAGAGATAGGCCGCCAGCGGAACAGTTCATGTGCGACAGCGTCAACGTAGACGAGGTTATTCCGGTCCGAGAATCTAGGAAGCCGTTCGCGGCCAACGAACTGGTCTAGAACTTCATGCGCACGGGTCAAAACAACGGGACTCTCCATAGCTGCGACAAAGAGCCAGAGTAATTGGCGCGGTGACGTTTCCATCCCGCCCTGAATAGATGTCGCGAGCGTGAAGGCAAGGTCGAGATCTGATACTGGTGAGTCCACAGGAGCGTGTTTTGATGCGGTTGTGATGGCTTGCTTTGTTGCATTCCAACCCGGTGCGCCCTTACCGTGGCGAAAGAGGCGCATATACAGATCAACCTGAGAAGCGTAGAGCTTGTCAGCATATTTTTGCCACGGGGAGATGAAGGCGGGCAAGTAACGAAGGAAGGGCACAAGATCTGGAAGCTGAGGATTTGCGGCAAGGTGAGTGACTTTCGCTTGGATGGCAATAACCTCATGGAGAAGTGGCTCTTCGAACTTGGGTATGCGGAGGCCATAATGCAGGGCAAGGATGACGCTAGACTGGGTTCGCTCGAGTAAAGGGTAGATGGTCTTCGTAGTAATTGTGGAACCGTCTGTGGACTTCCTTAAGGTAGTAGCGAGGTCAAAGAGCAGTTGCTTGGCCTCGAGTTCCATCAGCGGCTGGAATTTGGCCGCTGCAGGCGCACCCAGGCTTGGTGAGAGGATGCGATGATGCAGCTTGAGATGATCGTCATAATCGTGCATCAGCGTAAATCGAGAACAGCCTGGGGCGGCCCCCGTAATCATCTCCATGCTTACGGAAGTCGGCCGGTTGCTGTACCATTGACTGCGACGACTGAAAAGTTCAGTGACGGCCTCGTACGAATTGAGTACGACAATGGGTACAATTCCAAACAGCTTGGGAACTGTAATCGGCCCGTGTTGTTTAGACCAAGCGCTCCAGTTTATCAGTGGTTTCTCGATCGGAGAGCTGTGAAGATCACTAATAAGGGGAAGCTTAAGGAGGGGCTTTTGGAATGCATTCTGGCTCTTGTTGTTGGTGTAGAGGTAGAGTGCTGCCAGGGCGCTCACGGCCAAAAGGACGGTCGCAATAAGGTTGGACATGGCTGAAAGATCAACCCTTGAAAGCTGTGGGAGATGCAATTACTTGAAAGCCCAAGAAGGCGGATAACATGCACGACATTACTCAAGTTTCTGCTTTAAGAGCCTTATCCTGAACAAGTTAGGCAGAGTAATATTCGGCAACAACATCCCCGGTGACCCATGTCACGGCCCATCCGAGATTGCGATAACGAAAGTATCGAGTTTTGATAATAGCGTCTCGGCGGAATGCCCCTGGTAGCGCGTATGGCGGATATCTTTACATTCAACTAGACTGACATTGCAGGTACCGCCGTCGCTCCCAAAATGAAATTTGGGAATACCGAAGACCTTAGGCTATCTAGGGACTACTTATCAGCAGCCATTAGATATCTCGTGATTTGAGATAGGGCAGAAAATCCCCTGTATGGACATGCTCGGGATACGGATGGCGAGACTCTTCATGTCACATCACACGCATTATCCGGCGTCTTTGCAGTAGGCCCGTCTCTTCCTCCCGGTCCGGGAGCGGAATGCGCAGATTCGACCAGGATCACATACACAGATCTATCTGTGGTCTTTTACACAAAGAGATAACTGTTGCGCATCCGACCAGCATGAGATATACGACGCTTGACAAGATATGCGAGAGGATTCTAGCCGGATGGGACTCCTGTAGTCGCACCTTTAGTGGTGTAGGTGATGTACTAGTCAGATTGAGCGCCCAAACTGGGGGAGGGAACGGCCCTTCAAGCTCGCACAAGGCTCTTGTTGAAGTCCTGTGGGAAGAAGCCAAGGGTTTTCTTGATTAGCACTGCAAACATCTCTAGATATGAGACCCGCTTACAGGATTACCAAGCTTCACAAGGAAACATTGCCAGCTGAGCATGTTCTTACCTTGTCGACAGCATTGCCCTCTTGTTCCACCGCCAAAACCTTTATACCACAACACCGCACCCGTGATTGCGGGTAGTGCAGAGTCTTATTCTGGAGGGTCTGCACAACATGGCCACATTTCCTGTCCATACTCATGACCAAAAGGCTGTCCTAGGTGTGGCATTCTCTTTCTCCTTTCTTGCCGTCCTCGCCGTTGTCTTGCGCTTGACTGCTCACAAGATTGCCCGCAAAAGATGGACACCCGCCGACTATCTCATCATCACTGCCTGTGTAAGAAGCCTAGAGTTAGCAATCGTGACTACCACTAATCAGGTCTAGATTTTCGCCGTTGGCTTGCAAGCAATCAGCATCACTGGTGTCTTCCACGCTGGCATTGGCTACGGGCACGTTAAGGACATCGTAGCAGGATACGGCCTGGAACCTATCACCAAGCTCTCGCAGATCATTATACCCTTGCAGTTTCTCTGGGTTCTCAGCCTCGCTTGTACCAAGATGTCGATCCTTACTCTGTATGTTTCTATTTTCCCAATTCGATGGGTTGTTTGGGGCTCCTACATAACCATGGCTATCCTTATTGCTTGGACAATCGGAACGATTCTTGCTGGCTGTTTGATCTGCCGGCCTATCGCGTTCAATTGGGACAAAACGATTCCTGGAGGAACTTGCGGCGACCAGGTCATGTCGTTCACGATCAGTGGAGTCATCAACGTCGTCACTGATGTTATAGTGCTTCTCTTACCCATGCACGCTCTTTACCACCTCCAGATGGCTATGTACAAGAGAGTGGCCCTCGTTACCGTTTTTGGCCTGGGTATCTTGTAAGTTACAGCAAGATTTCAGTCCGAACCATGGTCTAACGGGAACAGTACGTGCATCATCAGCGCCCTTCGCATCTCTGTCTTGTCCAGTATGGACTTTTCAGATATTACCTTCACAATCCCGAGAGCCAATATTTTCAGCTGTCTAGAGCCCTGTCTTGCCGTGGTTCTTGCCTGTGTTCCCCTGATGCATCCACTCCTCCGCCGATCTACACCAACACCTTATGGCTCAGGGAAGAAGTCTGCGAACACTGAATCGAAGTCCGCTGGTGTGAGGGTAGTGAGCGATGATGGATTCGAGCGGCTAGATGACGATACGAGCCACCTATGGCTCAGACCGATGGGACGGCAGCACCGCGTTGATGCCTCAGATCAGCAAGAAACCATACCTGGAGATGCAGGCCAAGGTGACCGAGAGTCTCTTGATAGGCAAGAGAGGGATGGTGGTATGAGCAGTTGATGCGTTGCATCGGAGCAGCCACAGACGTTGCGAAGGAATACTGCCGGTGAGCACGACATGAGCTCGGGATATCAGTAACGATTTTATATGAGATGAAAGTACTGCAACGTTGAGATGCGTGTAATAGCTGTGTCTGCGGCGTGGTATGTAAATTATGGATGACGCGACACTTAGTCGTATATAGCCGTAGCGCCACGGTTCGTTGCCGATAGCCGAAGCACAGGCACAGGCACCTCCCGCCTGTTTCACGTTTCCCTTCCATCGTCAAACCATCAGCATCGCCCCGCTACTATGCCGCTGTCACAACTATGGTGGCCGAACCGAGAACCAACCACCGGGTTTCCTATGGGATTGCGCACATTCGGGTCCCTGCGATATGCGAATGCACGGTAGAAGCGCCAAAGTGTCAAAGGCATGTGCTTACGCAAAGCAATTGTAACGATCAAGGGATATGGAAGAAACCCACTTATGGCCTGCTCCTATGCTCAATATTTTAGCTATCTTCACCAAGATTGGGCATCCACTCGAAAGATTCATCAATATTTCCGTCAGCCGCCTGACGCATGTGTCGCATCGTAGTATCACGGTCTTCATGCGACTTCACCAAAGCCGTCTACCACGACTTTCCTTTTATCGGCAGCTCCATGTTGTTCCGGGTGTTCGTTCCGCGCTCCTAAACAATCGGTGCCATGAGTACGGGTATGTGGGTAACGTTTTGTCTCAGGGCCAGGAACGGAAAAAATACGATTGGACGTTCGACTCGAAGGAACCTGACAGCGGAACCCACATCTTGCCAACCGCACGACAAGGCTTGGTCCAATTACGTAGTGGAACCCGCGAAATTTGGGTACAGTGTTAGTTTATTAACTGGACATCCTCCTCATCTATGCCATCACGATGTCACCGCGTATTTGACCATATCATACCGTTCTTTCCTGTTCTTATTCTTCTTTCTTTGCAGCTGTGCTGCGTCCTCTCATTACAATGTTTTCCAACTCGACCGATAACGTGCTCGCCGCCCGTCACATACAAACCGACTCTGATGTTGAATATACAATCGACTACTGGGGCTATGCGGTCCGCAATTTTCCATGTACAAACGATGCTGGATCGTGCGAGTATCTCGATGCCGTTTACGGCAACCACTACACCTCGATGATCTTCACCTTCATTCTATGGGCTGTACTCGGCGCGCTCTTGCTTCTGACGCTCTTGTCTCGACTGATTCGACCGCAAAGAAGGGATGGTGCGAAGCAGAGCCTCTTGTACCGCCTAGTTAGTCTGGGATCCTCTACCATACGCCGACACCTCATGCCTGAATGCTCGAAAGTATTCAAATATACTACAAGGCTGCAGGTTCTGATCTTGGCGTTGCTATGTGCTTATTTGACAGCTTTCTCGTGAGTCAAGTTTCCAATGACAAATACAATACGACTGACTTTCGAAAGATTTGCCGGTATCACTTACAAAACTTGGATTACACCTGTCAAAGGCACAAGTTTGCACAACACCCGAAGCGGCATTGGCGGCTTTGCCGATCGCGTTGGTGCCTTTGCATTCGCTTTGACTCCTTTGACTATCGCCCTCTGTAGCCGCGACTCTATTCTCAGTATGCTCACCGGCATTCCATATCAGAGCTTTAACTTCTTGCACCGCTGGACGGGCCGCATCATCCTTGTCCAATCGTTCGTACATGCCATTATCTGGACCATTGTTGAAGGAAAGCTATACCAGCCGCAACCAACAACGTACAACGAATGGATCAGTCAGAAGTACATGATCTGGGGCTGTGTCGCGCAAGGGTTCATCACTTTCTTATTCGTCTTCAGTCTCAGGCCAGTAATCCGCTGGACGGGTTATGAGTTCTTCCGTAAATCACATCTCGTCGTCGCTGGCCTTTATCTGGGGGCTTGCTGGGGCCATTGGGAGAAACTGTCATGTTGGATGATCGCGTCTTTGGCCATTATGGGGTTCGACCTCGTGGTGCGCACAATTCGCACCTGGCTCATACACACTGGGTACAAAGATGGAGGTCTTGGTTTCGGCTTCCGCTCTATTCCTACAACCATGGAGACATTTAGAGATCCAACCGGGACTGTCGTAAGGATGACATTTGCTCACCCCCACAGAGCGTGGGAAATCGGGCAACACTTCTACCTCACGTTTCCTGCGCTCAACATCTGGCAATCGCATCCTTTCACCCCGGCATCCAACCCTACGAGCTCCTCCCCAATCCAGAGCCATACTTATATCATACGCGCTTGCAAAGGCGAAACTGCCAAACTCGCTGCTCTCGCTGAATCGGCCGCCAACTGCTATCCACGCCGTGAAGCGTCGACCCCAGTTATTATGATGGGCGTAAGTGTTTCTGTAAGAATTGCATGCAAGACATACACTGACTTCGTATACCTTCATTTAGCCATATGGTAGCGCCATCATGAATGACGACTTCTCAAACATCCTCGCCATCTCTGGTGGCACAGGAATCACTTACACCCTGCCCGTTATCATGAAAGCGTTAAGCGACGCTTCCCCCGCGCGCAACATCGAATTAGTCTGGACTGTGCGACACCTGGAGAATCTTGCATGGATTGCCTCTGAGTTGGCATATCTGAAGTCACAACTCGATGGATTCCAAGCAGATTCGCCCTACAATGAGGACAAGCTAGAGAAGGCGCCGATAATATCGGCTGAGGCAAAGAAGCGCTTCAGGATCAACATCTTTGTGACTCGGCCTGACCCAAGACAGCATCAACAAGCCTCTTGGCAACCTCCTGTGGACAAAGGCAACGATTTTGGTGATAGCGATTCACTGTCTCAAGCAACTTCTATTGACACCATTCCTTTCGACCCCCGAGTTGAGGAACTGAGCCGTCAGTGCCCTAACTTCAGAATCACATGGCTAAACAATGCGCGTCCTGATGTTCCTTCTCTGGTCGATACCTTCATAAGCGAGACAGTCGAACAGGGAAGAACCCAAGTCATCGGCTCTGGCCCGCCTGATCTAGGTACACAGCTAAGAGCTGCTGTTGCGGCAAAGAATGTCCCGGGAAATGTCTGGCGGGGCGACGAGACGAGCGATGTCGCATGCGTTTGGGATGATCGCATGGGTTGAGACGATAGATTATGCTTGGTTACTTTCGCTGTGGATATTTGACCTAGAATGTATATAGACATGTACCTCACCAGTCTTCCTGTGCATGCATGCATTCATTCGCTGTTCCTCAGAATCTTGTAGGACGAACGAACCTACCACACCCGAGCGAAGGCATCTTTCGAGTACTACAGAACGCGTTCTTCTAGGTGAAAGATAGATCCAACAAGCGCTTTACAGAACGTTCTTCAATCTAGCATCTCTGAGCGATTATCTTCGATCATTTCCTCATCGTCGAAGTGCATCCACTCCTCGAAAGTTACGTCAGGATCTTCTTCCAACCAGTCGTCCGAAGACGTTGGAGTCATGTCGCCCAACACATCGTCGCCTCTATTCATCTCTCCAGACCCAACGCCATTGTCTTGAATCCCAACAATTGAAGCCCATGACGCATGGGTACTTTGTCTCAGATCCTCATCTACCCTGGCTGAACGAGAGTCTTGGTGCTCCGCACACCCGGATAAGGATGGCAGTACGAGATTGTTTGAGTCCTCCGCTCGGGCGAGCAAGGGCGGGACAACGAGGTTGTTCGTGTCGTCGTTTCGTTTGCGCGATGCGCCCTGAGCACCATGGGCTAAAAGAAGATCTATTATGTAAGAGAGAGCTTCCTTAGGCTTCCAGCTGTACTTGGTGTACTCTATTGCCCTCTGTACGGCAGAGTCCCCACGCCGTCCTTTCGAGATGATATTGATGTCGATATCCTTGTGGTGAAGCAGGAGCTCTACAACACCAATCCTTGCAGATAGTACCGCAACATGTAGTGGTGCATCACCCGTGCTATCTCTACGATTGACATCCGTAGCAGGATGGTGCATTCCTTTGTTCCTCTGAGTGTGTTCAAGGAGGAGCATCGCGAGTGCTAGATTATTGGTTCTTGCGGCCACTAGCCAGAGATTCGCTCTTCCTTGTTTCGTGCAGTGTTCACGGAATCCTTCATCGACTAGGAGATTCTCCAGGATATCGATACGGTTTCCTACGATGTTTGTTCGGGTGGAGAGTTTACGTACCGTATCTTGCGGAGAGGCTTCGTCATAATCGAGCAGGACTTCAACTAAAGACCAACGTACTTCCATGGCGGCTTCGAACAGCAATGAAACTCGGCCATTCTTTGTATTGCTTAGATCAGTCCTGGAATCCTCGAGCAGCACACCCAAGGTTTGAGCATGGTCATGCCGTGCTGCTATTTGGCACGTGCTCAAGCCTGACTTTCCAAGGGACGGGTTTACATCGATATCCTGCCGAAGCAGCAAGAGCTTTACGACGTCCGTATGTCCATAGAACACGGCGCCTTGCAATGGCGTTCTTTTGTAAGAGGATCCGCTGGTATCATCCACACCAAGTCCCCGTTGGTCGAAGGTTTTGAGCATCAATCGTACGATCTCCACGTGCCCCTTTCGCGAAGCAAGAAGCAGAGGGTTTGTCGTACCATTTGTCCACCCAGTCTTGGTGTTCAGAATGATACCAGGGTGTCCAAGGAGCTTTTCCACAGTTTCGAAGTGACCACGCGAAGCTGCAATATTGATAGGTGAGAGTTCATATATGAATCCATACCGCTTTGGTGCCAGATTTGGGTCGATGTTTCCGTACTTGAGAAGAAGTCCAACAACCTCAGCGTGCCCATGGGCGGCGGCAAAGTGAATTAGACTGCCAGAACTCCCATTGCCGATAGGTTTGTTGATGATAGGATCTAACTTCGTAGATTCTAGTAAACATTCCAGCATAGCTATTTGCTCTTTCAGGACGATCCGGCGTATGGTGGAAGTCATGTCGCTGAAAATCCACTCTGGTGTGATATCAGGTAGCAACAGTAGTGTAGCCATAGTCGCTGTCTGGGTGGAGCTTGCTGCAACATCGAAAAGACTGCGGCGGATAGTCCCAAGCATCTCCTTGTGGCAGTTTTCCCAAGCTTGCTGGAAAAGTTCATGCTGTCCTGTCTCTATCGTTTCGCAGAGGACCTGTCTCGTGATATCCGCTGTTCTCTCCACAAGGACACTGAACGCGGGTATACAACGACCGGATACAGCCTCGTGTAGGAGTGTCCTTCCTTTATCGTTTCGAACATTTGAATGGGCTCCCAAGGCAATGAGAAGGTGTATCATCTCGATCTGGTTGGCCCTGGCAGCGCAATGTAAAGCAGTAGAACCATCATCAGCTTGTGTAGAGACGTTGATGCCTAGTTGGATGATGACTCTCATAAGACCAATGTTGCCTGCAAATGCGGCTTGCATCAAGGTCGAGGTATTCGCCAACGACACGTCGCCTTGAGTGCTTGGTGATTCTCGAAGTGTAATTGATGAACAGGTGGTCTCAGGCCCTGCTCGGCGGCGACTTAATTTAGATGTTTTAGGACCGAGATGAACCTGCGGATGACTTTTCTGGAGATGCTGACGGATATTGTCCTTGCGAGAAGCACGAAATGGACAGCCCACGACGGGGCATGCATGTCGAGCTACGCCAAGTCGGTGCCGTGCCTGCACATGTCTAGTAAGATCAGAACGCAGGGCAAAGCTCCTAGTGCATTCGCCGCATTGGAATGGCTTTGAGTGCGTCTTCAAATGCTGACTGTTTTTATATTAGCGTTTAATAGAAGAGCAGGGTGCTGGTGGATTGTAAGCTTACTTGTAGCGGCCTAAAGTGTTGAAAGCTTTACAGCATTGATCGCAACGAAAGACTTCGCTCCAGTCCATACCTAGGTAGTCGGAAGATCAATTCTGTGTGTAGCCCGTAGATGTCTATTCACATCGAAAGCTACAGCCTTGGATGAAACCTTTTGAAGGTGTGCAGGTTGAGGCTTACGGATATCAACCAATCATTCGGCGAACAGGCGCCCTTCGTAACAGCGTTGCGCGATTGGCCGCCCTTTAACTGCACCATGTTTCCTTTCGTTATGTGTGTACCTAGCGCTATTCATCCGAGTTTCTTCCTGACTCTTCCTACCTACTCCCTCTTATCCACAGCTTCTGTTTGTCGCTTTGACGACCATCGTCGCCTACACGAACCAGCCATTGTGCACTGCTTGCGCCTTCCTCCACGGCTTTGTCATTCCACTCACGAAAATACCTCGTTACCATGAACTACCAGCATCAGCAATCATCTCCTACGGAATCGCGCGACAATATCAACCCCGATATGGAGTTCTTCGACGAAGGTAGACAAATCGCCTACAGCTGGCAGGAGTTTCAGCTAGCTACGTCAACGGCAGCCGCGAGCGCACAGACATTCGGTGGTGCAGCCAATCAGAGGTAATTTTTTTTAACACCATGCAGTTATGCCTTTTCGTCGGAGGGCAAAAACCCTGAGCCATCTTCCGTATTGGTAGCGCCAACAGACCTGCGCTCGGGCCATGCGTACCCGCAACAACTTGGCACCTCTTCTGTGCACGAGGCTCTTGCTCAAGAATTCCTTGGGCCTTTGGATATATACAACACCAACGGCGATTTTTACGCATACACCGAAGATGCTAGTGCACTTGGCAACTGGACCTTCGATGATTCCGTTGCTCCCCCCATGGGTGACACCTTCTTGATGCCTCTGCCTCCGCAGCTCAACTTTTTTCCGACTCAGCCTTCGTACCCTGCAGCAGGAACGGGTCGTGTTTTCCAACCCATCGTTCCAGCTACTGCTGCGCAGATGAACGTGGCTGCACCACCCAACCAGCCTTCTGGTGCACGTGCCAGCGCTCGTCACCGCACTGCCGAGACGCGCATCAGCTGCACCGTTGATGGCTGCACCAAGACCTTCCGCCGCCCTGGCGATTACCGCCGCCACGTGCGGAAGCATCAAGACCCTATACTAAAGTGCATTGTCGATGACTGTGACATGAAGTTTTACCGCCTGGACAAACTTCGTGATCATATACGCCAAGGCCACAAGATGGTCCTGTAGACTCGAATATCCTTCTTCGATACTGGACGCGCACAGCTTGGTCTGTAACCTTGAGAATGATCGTTGTCGCATTAAGAGTGGTTGTTGGGATGTCGGATCTCTTTGTGTCTTACCAAATTGTAATCTTTCATATCTTATTCAGCCAGTCATTACCGGTATCATAGTCGCTCCCTACCATAGATAGTGAAATACAACAATCGCTCCTGATGTGTCGTCGACCGATCCATAAAGAAGGTTTGGTGCTAGTTGCTTACTTGACCAAGAGCTGATTAGCCTGAGCCCATTCAAGAACTACTCAGGTACCCTACTTAAAACCGTACAGGCATGAGATGCTGACGTTGGAGTTCCTTTCACCGAATACGACGAGGACTAATTGGAGCAAATGAAGCCGAGAATGCTGAGAATGTGACAAGAAGACCTTGACCAAGCTAGAAAGAGGTTACATGAGACTAGTTGAATCCAACCACAGATATACAGATATACTATGGCAGATATAAGATGTGAAGTACGACGTCGCATGCTTGGCAGAGATAGGAGCAATGTGGTTTGGAAACTTCTCAAGGCCGTGATCGGCCCGGCCTAGACAGTCTGACAGATCTAGACGGACGAACTGATCCAGTTGTACGGATAGGTCGGAGTTATCGGACCGGTCTGTTCGGGCCGCCCCTGACGTGGGCAACTGGGCTGATCTGTTCTGGAGCGTTTGAGGCAGTCAGGGGAGACTAGACCATACCCGTCGCTGACGTATGGTGTTTATTTGCCCTTCGGGTTAGTGGTCCAAGTCCTTGGGGTCAATTCAATTGCCTCTTCTGGCATCGTCTGTTCGCTTGGTGCCTGAATGCCATTGCTTGATAAATCTGCTTTTGTCTGGAGTGAGCCACTTTCGGAGAGAACATGAGTCGTTCCGTCCTTAGGGCTGATGCTGTTACTTCCTTGGGCAATGATTGTAGGCTTGGTATGCTCTCACCATTGCTGACATCGTATCTTGATCTCAATAGAACGAATTTCTGTGAGATGGTTAGCACTATGTCGCAAATTACTCACTCCAGGCCCGACATCGAACGCTGTGTTCTGATAGTCACGGAGGACGGCGAGTTATGTTTGGTGAAGCCGTGAGACTTATAAAAGGTGAGAGAAGCGCATACCTTTTAAACACTATCTCACTACTACTCTCTTTCAAGCATCTCACCCACCCTTTTCACTCCTTACCCTAATTACAACGCTCGTTAACTAATTCAAGTCACAATGACTGCTTCATTTGTCAAGATTCTGCTTCTGGCTACTGCCAGTATGGCAACAGCTGTTAGCGTTAATGCATCTGCCAGCATCGACGCATCTGTCAACATCGGCGCATCTGCCAACGTCGACGCATCTGCCAACATCGACGCATCCGCCAACATCGACGCATCCGCCGATATCGATGTCGACGTTGACGTCTCCGTGGGGGCGGTACGAATTGAGGACCTTGCCGAGCAATGCGACGTTCCAACCAATGCGATAGTCAACCTACTCAACACTGACGACTTTGCCACAATCAAGGTCGAAGACTGGACCGCTATCCTTCAGCAGCCTGTTGGAGTCGTCGAAGCTTGGCCTGCTCCAATTAAACAAATTGTCTTCACTGACATCTCGGTCGAGCTCTCTGCTATGATCGCTCCGGAGACCGCACGCCGCCAGCTTGCACCGGCAGTCGTAACCAACAAAGTCGAGGTCACTGACGCTTTTGAATCCGTTCGTCGCGTTGAACGCCAACTTCTGATCTCCCTCGATGCCCGCATAGATTCAGCCAGATCAGGTTGCTCCCAAAACGCGGCGTGCGGTACTTGCGTCACTGCCGCTCGATTCACAGGTTTCGGTGCTATCGCTACTTGCGCTGGTATTGATTTCGCCGCCATCGAAGCCAACGTCGACATTGATCTCCCCATTATTGGAGCCAAGGTCGGCATTGATGTCTCGGTTGCTATTTCTGAACTCGTCGCGTGCAGTTCCAAGGCTACTGCTACCGTCGAGTCGGCCGTTGGTGTTTGCCACTCCAACCTTTAGGTCAACATTTGTTGAACGATTTTGTGGTCAAAGTACTGCTGTATGTTAAAGGATTTCGACTCAGTTGCTGGCTAAGTTCCTCGCTGACATCATCTTAGATACTGTCTCATGGCTTCGCAGTTTCGTCATGACGGTCCTGATATTTTGAGGGCAAGATTATGCTACTCGGCACAGTGGTCGTATGCTGTATCTTAGTTAATGTTTAAACACATCAAGGGTTTAGGGTTTCGATCTCAAAGTAATGGGAGTAGGTAGATAGCGGGTGGATATTCAGTTGAGGTTAATAGAATCAATACTCACCCATGTCCCGTGTTCCGAAAGTCAACAACGCCCTGACGCACCGTGACATGCATGGTGCACGTCTTCTCTCCGCTCAGAGCTTGCAACCGGACCATTCCCGCCTATTGCACAAAGGCCACTCCACATCAAGTAGGTAAGCGATCAGCAAAACCCTCGCGGCTGGTTGCAATCGACAGCATCGTTGATTGAGCAGCGCGGACGGCTGCCCTGTACGGTTAGGGGCCCCGCAAGTCTGGACCCTGAAAAGACGTCACCCGCCAAGGTATGATGGCATAGCATCAGCCGCTATTGTTCAAATAGATAGCAGTCGCTTAAGGGAGGCGGCAACGAAGAATTACGATTCTCTTACTACACCTGCATATCCAAGAACCCTGAGCGTTCGGTACGGTGCCTCTGCGGTCCTTCGGGGAACCACTCTGCTAACTGTCCAACGAACAGGGAAGCAATACCCACCAATCACACTACCGTCGCGATACGCGCTACCAGATCTTCCAAAGTTTAGTGTACACATTTCACGTACGTTCATGCGCGCAGCCAATGGGCGGAATCTGCCAGCTTACACCAAGACCTCGCAGTGATACACCATCTTCATTATGAGCCCACGACCATCTCTCATGCCGCCCACCGAAGGCTCCTTCCTTTCATCGGGCGCCTTTACCCCATCTGGCCTCACACCCAATACACGTTCCGAAGCCGAAGCTGCCTTCACTTCCAATAGCGTCTCACAGACCGACTCAGCAGCTCCCGACCCACGTCTACTGCCGCTGATGGGCGCTGGTGGAGGAAACGAGAGAACCACAGAGAATGGGCCAACCGAAGCTGTTAGGGCTTACACTGGCTACCGCCGACCCGGTATGGCTAGAGCAAGCTCAGCCAACTACGAGAACGCACTGAAGCGAGCGCAACAAGCATCCGTCTCGTCAGACTTCTCTGCTGACTCTGAAACACCCGAGAACGTCACTGCTGGCCAGACAGTCGCGTCGCCTTCAGGCACAACCCCCTTCCCACCCCCCGGCCAGGGAGTAGTACCGCTTAACTACGGATCAACACCCGTCGGTGCCCCGCAGGGAGATTCGATCAAGAAAACTAGGTCACGAGGCCTGAGCCTAAGCGGTCTCGCTCAACAACAGGGCTGGAGTGAGCAGGACTACAAGCGTGTATACAGCGCAGAGTTGTTGGCAGAGGACCCCAAGAACGATGCTGGTTATGGCACAGGCCCGAAATAAGAGGCTGACATTGTCTGAAGCTCGACTAAAGGCGTTCATGCGGGCCAACACCTGGCCGAAAAACATGCAGTGGCTAAAGTTGAGAGGCCAGACTGCTATAACTCTTAGTATAATTCCCTACAACATGACATCAGCTTTATGCAAGGCGCTAGGCGGAGTTCTCCCAACAGAAAGGTCGCAGGCCGACAAACACTTCAAATATATGAGTTACGATGTGGCACAACTGCACAATCATGTTTCGCGCGGGAACCTGCATGGTGTGATTCAAATGCTAACTTTCCTAATAGGCAGCATTTGGAAACTTAATGAGCCTAATCGAGTCATAATCTGGGCGTTGATTGTCTTTGAGGAGCTCTTTCCCTATAACCTAAGACCCACCTATCACCTGCCTCAACAAACGCTCACCCTTACACCGCCATCCATTCTCACCGTTCTCTCCGTTTCTCCTTGATTATATCAGTGCGCTCTCTCGAACAGCAAGCTCCATTTGCACACCCTTCTTTCTGGCCTTTTTACTGCCAACTTTTACTCGTTACCAATCCCCCCTCGTTGAACACGTTCACCAGAGATGCGAATCCTCGATATTCTCGTGACTGTTGTCACCATTCTGCCAACAGTTTTCTCTGTTAGAATCCTACTTCCAGAGACTCCGTGTAAGACAGGTACTCAGCGCTGTCATGACAACAATGTGGAAGAATGTGATCCTTTGGGCAACTATGTGCCTATCCAAGCATGTAGCGACACTGAGTTCTGCACGATCGATGCCCATGACCCCAACACTCCCGGCCAATGTACTGAGCAAGATTGTGTTGTCGAACCGTGCCTACGATCTTCACACCGGGTCATTGCTCGGGCTCCCTTCATCAACGACATGCCGCCTACACGTTCTCCTTCGAAAAACCTTGAATCAAGGTCATACATCTCTAAAGGTACCCCAAGTGTTTTCGAGCATTGCATCACTGCTGGCGAGAGGCGATGCAGCGGAAAACAAGTTGAGATGTGTAGTACCGAAAGCGCTTGGGTCAAAATCGAAAGCTGTAGCGATACTGAAGAGTGTCGCGTAGAATACAACGATGCTCGTTGTCAACTGATCGTTGCGTCCACACTTCTCATTCTACGTTCTCCCACGGGAATACCTGAGTGGTGTAGGACTGGCGAATCTCGCTGCTTGGGCAATGTTCTTCAATTGTGCGAACAGAACAGCTGGAAACCGACAATGTGTCCCAATCCGTCCAAGTGCGTCAAGCGTGACGATGTCGCGCAATGCTGGGTAGAACTGCCTTTCCCCTCCGTAGTACCAGAGCTATGCGTGCCGGGAGATAGGAAGTGCGATTCTGACGCATATGCCCTTCAGCTGTGCGGCAAAGATGGAGTGTACCACACCGAGAAGAAATGCACCACTCCCGGTGATTGCAAGACTGACAGGCCAGGTCAAGCGCACTGTGGGACAGGAAGCATAGATCCACCAAAGTTCGAGCGTCAGACCAATAGCACTCAGTGCACCCACGGTGATTATGCCTGCGATACCCACCGTCGGTTCATTTTCATTTGCATCAACGGCGCATGGCAAGAACCGATACAGTGCCACAGGGCCGGTGCCTGCCAGCCTGTTGGGCCTACGCCTGAATACCCCAAGGGGAACATGGACTGCATAGGCTTCCCGAAGTATCTCTATCCTGACAACAGGGTATGTGAGACCGTCAGTAGTTGCGAATTTATGCGGTACATGTACTGTTCAGCTGTAAGTACTCTCTTTATCCACTTTCTAACGTTCTCATTCCTACAATGGCAGACTGGGGGTAAATTTGCCCTGCGGAGGATGGACTAACACGATGACAGGGCTCACCGAAGCTTGAGGACATGGAGAAGTGCCGTGCGAGCATGTGCGAGGATTGGGATGTAGGTTGAACGCTCTTGACACTGAAGAAAGAAGACTGACTCCACGATAGTGCAAAGACTGCGATCGCTGCACATACCACCTCGGGTACGGCGAAGTGCTAGAGCCTGATCTAAACACTTTGATCCATGGCTCACCCACACTGTGATATGCCGTTGTGGAGCATTCTGAGTTGCTCACCAGGTAGCCTGAATGGCCGTTAGACTGATGTGTGCCGGAAGGTGCTGCGTGTATATCAAACAGCCTGGTATACATGGTGAGCATTCTTATATATAGTCTTCTACCACAATTGAAAACTTACTCACTGAACTCGCATCTTAACATAATAGTGACACCTGAATCTGTCATAGCATCAACACGGACAACCAATCCCAAGGCAACGGCCTACATTCCTTACAAGAACACGGTCAGAATCCCCGCACTTGCGACCCTTTTATCATAGATTCCCTGTATGAAGATCTGCGAACTGGAAGTTGCGGCTTGCATGCAGGTATGTCTTTTGCCTCAACAAGGAAACATGAAGATAACAGGGACGAGATAAGGAACGAGGGTAGACACGTGATGGAGAAGAATCATGACTGACGATGCCATAGGCAAAGTCCGCGTTGACGGAAGCAGGACAATTGCAGTACTGTAAAACATGGGCTTGCGCGTTACATGATGCAGTAAGTTGTGTCGAGTCTCCCAAGGATTGAAAAGGGAAAAACAGCGCGACATTGACTAACGAGGTTTTGGTGTCCATGTTGTGGGTATTATGACTTTGAGTACAATCTGCAGCGGCTCGTCGAACGCGTCATAGAAAGCAAGTTAGAATTGCATGGTCGGAACTGTGGCAATAGTGATAGATGATAATTGACAGGGAAGTATCACCAACGGTAAAAGTATAGCCAGATGGCTATTCCATCCTGACGCCTCTATTCGAGACAAATGTCTCTGTCAAACTTTTATCCTCTTGTTGCGCCAAGGTGCAGTACGCCGACTTTTTTCTTCAGCGCCAGGCTATGCTTCGAAATCACTTTTGTTGTACACTTGACTCCTTGTTCACCCTCTTTATGCTGGACCACCAAGGAATCTCATCAAATAGTCGCCCATCGGTCCGAGGAGTGGATATCGAGTGCTGAGCTCTCCGTTTCTGCCAAGCCATAGTGCAAAGGTACCTACCACTATGGCAAGGCCAACGGCTCCATACCTGCGGCGGTGGTACCAAATACGCAGCTTGATGTACTGTATCGTCTTGGCTGCGCGCCTCAGAGCCTGCTCGCGGCGGAGGTCCTGCTCCTGTTGCAAGAAAAACGTCTCTCCGTCTTCCAATGTGAGATGACGCAGACTGGCATTTGTTGCAGACGACTTGAGTACGCTGGAAGATGAGATGCGCCACCACTCCCAACTGTTGAGTGACGCAGGAGGTAGTCTCTCGTACAGTTCAACGGTTCGAGCGATATGAAACTCGACGTCGAAAGGCTCTGGCAGCTTGCCTAGCATAACATAGAGTATGTCCTCATCTTCTTTGTCAAACTCCAGCAACTCTTCTCTCTTGGACAGCACCACGGCTGCAAAGAGATAAATGGGCATGACAGCATGTCGGGCCAAAAAGAAATCGAATAGCCTCGTGATATCCTTGTAGTCCTGTATATTGTGGGCGAACATGGTAATTGTGCCAGCAAGCGCAAACGAAGGCTGGCTCTTGGGGAGATGGTCGTACAGAACGGGATCGGCAGCGCGGAGGATCGGTCGCAGTAGTTCGAGCTGGGCAAGGGCTGGGTCGAGCGATGAGAGCATGAAGTCACGAATGCGTAGGAGGCTTAGTCGGGCGACGGCAGCGGAGGCATCTTCGGGCCCGAGGACGAGTAGGAAGACCTGCACGATATCGTGGTAGCCCTGAAAGTAGCACAGTGTGGGGTGACGGCGCAGGACATGGAGGATGACCTGGGAGAGCTGTTGCTTTCGACGATCAAGCTGCTTCTCGGATTCTGGCCATATTAGCACAGAGACAAGTACTAACAGCTTACATGGCGTTTACCATTCTTTGGGTAGTAGACAAATGCGCGGTTAACGTCCAAGCTAACCTGGTGCTCGTCCTTGTGCTCGGGAAGATGATCACATGGCTCCTTCCCCAAGTCGTCATCAGAACATCCTAGCAAGAGGGGCCCTACATCGTGTCAGCCTAATACGGAAATCTGTGCGGGTAGAGGCGTACAAGCAGCGCGACGCAAGGTGTCGCTGATGAGGCCAGACGGGCTCGTAGCAAGGTCTACCAGGGCGGTGACGTCGCCATTGTCGATTGCTGCGCGAACGAGAGATTCCTTCTCCTTTTCGGTAGGCGTGAGTTGGGAGACGGGCGTGGCGTGTCGTGAGGGTAAGCTGCCAGAGCTCACTGAGCGCGACACGGAGCCGGAGGGAGTGCGAGAGGCCATGACAATGCCCGCATCTCGAGACGTCCCCTCGATATTCAGCAACAAGGAACAACGGCGTGATGACGTGGCCAACGTGGGCCTCGTATGCGCAGGAGAGCGCAGAAAAAGATGCAGAGGGGGACAAAGTGTTTGTCTGGTGGATTACATGCTGCTTCGTGCCGGCGTCCCTGGTGCCAGGTTGACGTGACGGGTCGCGCCTTCCTGCTTGTCGTGCCGAGGCGCTTGGCACCCCACAGAACTGTGAATGTCAACTACTAGGACATGCCGTTTCCAGTCTTGCCCATCGACATCTTTCACCCGCTGCCTGCACGTGAGACGACAGCCGTGCAACCCGACAACACCACTCGAAATTGCTCTTGGACCTGTTCGCCGACAGCCTTCCAGTCCCGAGACGCTGCTGTGCAGCCAAATGAGTAGTGTTGGAGCCACTTCCTTGCATACACAACACCTTCACACCCACCAACGAACGCTCCAAGGCTCCTCGCACCCTGGCCGGCTATTGCGCCGCCTCGCTGGGGCTTGCAACCCACTCACATAGCCATCCCGAGCCTACTCAGATCGTTCTCCATACTGCACGATCATCTGGTGATCTAGATCCCCCAGCCATCTTGACATTCGAGGCACGCTACCTACGTACGCGGGTATACTCTCGTGCCTCACGTGCTATTAGTGGGCGCACTTGCTAGCCTTTTGCATTCTTGTAGTGTGCCAAAGGCGCTACAGCATCTTATTGCAGCAGCCCGCCTCAGTAAGCCAAGGTATCCCGGCTGCAGTTGCCTCACGTCGCTGCTGCTATTCTGCTCAACACTGCTACTATCCACTACAGCCCCTGCGATATTCGACGGGCTGTCTGTTGCTTCAATTAATTTCAGCTGCTACTACTGATTTTCCTTGCCTCATCACGTGTCTGACAAGCCTGCCCCGGCAGGCTGCACTATGTCATCTATCTCAGCTCTGAACATTGTGCGTTCGTTGCTTCTACCTGCGTTGGCCTGATCCCGTACTGTGCACGGCATCAGAAATCGCTTGCTTGGCGTTGTCAAGATCCATTTTGCCGTCAGTCTCCTGAGCATTCCTTGATCACAAATGGCTCAAGCCCAAGGCCTCAGCCTCATCGACGGTGAGTGGGTTTCAAGACCACTCGACCCTTATCAGATAATGGCCAACGCTCCTCGGGAAGACGTTGAAATGCGGGATACTACTACCAGGTCATCAGGTCAGATACCCGAATACGGCATACTGTCACAGACAGTTGTAGAGACTCCGCTGAGCAAGCTCATTCTCCCGGCCAACATACGCCATAGGGACCTCATAGATATCGTCATGGTTGGCGAGGACTCTATACAACTCAAAGAGATCCGTGACTATGGCCATATTCACCATGTGGCTTCCAAGACTAACTTCAACGGTGGTCGCATCCTTACTGCCAAGGTCTTTGGTGAGCCTCGCGAAATACCTTCATCCAAAGGTACTGGTCTTCCATTACATGGGAACTACATGAAGTACATCGCAAGAAAGCCAACAACAGGAGAAGAAGGCAATATGCTGCCTCCGGAAATCATCGTACTCAGTCTTTCCAACCGATCATTAATGTTTTTATGGGCACAGCACAGCAAGACAGGTACTACCACTTTCAGCCACAGAACTGTCAGGCTACCTGCAGGAAGTTCCCGGTTCGATCGTCTTGGAAATTTCCTCGCTATAGATCCCAAATGCCGCGCGATAGCAGTTGCAGCGCACGAAGGGCGCTTCATCCTATATAAGACGAAGCCTATGGAGAAATGGAGGAGGCAGGCCAGAGAGGGCAACGAGATTACCGCGCCTATCGAAGACGAGCGGATTATATCAATCGAAGGGCAGATCATGCATATGGACTTCCTGTCATCGGGAGGCGGGCATGACGATTTTCACGTCGTGTTGCTTTTCGTGGTCGTATTGGAAGGAAGGACCAGACTTACTTGCTTCGATTGGGACTGCAGACAAGATCTTAGCAGAGCAACCCCACGGACAGAGCGCTATCTCGTCCAGTTTGGTAAGTGGAAGACTGCATGACACGGCAGATGGGCTCGGCTAACCTATTCAGAGGACATGGTGCCTTCTCTGCTCATTCCTCTTCGTCGTAGTCCCGATTTTCTTCTGGTTTCAGACGACCACATCTCCGTCTACAAGAACATCCTCTCTGGTGACCCGGCGCATACCATAGTACCAATCGATCATACGACACTCCGGTCTATTCTACCAGGTGACAGCAAGCAAGCTCCAAAATGGACGGTTTGGGATAAGACCCCACGTAATCCCGAGTATCAGAAAGAAGCCTTTTACGTGGCCAGGGAGGATGGGCGTATCATCTACGTGGTTCGGGGTCCTTCGGGTACTCTAGAGATAGATGAAGCTGGCGAATGGCAGTGCCGGATTGATACTGCCTTCTCGTGTGTCAGTGTCGATCGCTCCGAAATTTCGCAACAATATCCGGATCTCCTGATTGCGGGCGGAGCGAGCAATGACGGTATGCTTTGTAAAATTGGTGCCTGGCCGGCTGAATACTCATATGCAGTACACTATCCAGGCACAAGTCAGTTTTCTGTCGTCGACACGATACCAAACTGGACGCCCCTCACCGACCTTGCAGTAACTCAGCTTTCCAGTCCACGCGCGCCAGATGAGCGTCAACGGTCGTCCATTTTTGTCGCCAACGGCAACAGACCAAATGGAGAGATCTCGGAGCTGAGGCGCGGAATACAAGCTATTGTGGATGACAGTTTCAGTGGTATCAACGGCTGCGCTGGTATCTGGGTTGTTGACCATGGCAGCCATATGGCAGAAATAGAAGGCACGATGAGGAGTCAGCATTATGCTATATTCGCAATAACACTTCCGCCGGAGACGCTTGTGATCCGTGTCGTTCGTACCCAACCCGAGAGCCATGCGGACTTTTCAGGAGCATGGGAGCAAGGCTCTTGGGACAAATTCCAGACGCCTAGCGACGACGATCCACTCGAAGACGACTTGATGCGAGAAGTGGAAACCATCTCGGCTTGTCCTTGGTCTGATGATATATCGATTCAGATCACGAGACAAGAGGTCCGTACACTTCTACGACCGACATTGAAACAAATCGAGTCATTAGCATTCGATACTCCACTATTGTTGGCTGCTTCCCACGCTGGATCCCCTTTTATTGCAATTGCGTCGCGAGAAAGTGGCCGTGCATTACTAGAGATCGTACCAATTTCCAAGAGTGGCAAGTTCGAGCGGTCGAGATCCTTCAGGCACCAGCTGGATCACGACCCGACATGTATAGAGATATTAGATATCAACGGCTCCCCATATGTCTTTGTTAGCACATTCGACTCGAAGATTTTACTCTTCAAGTATTCGCATGATAGCACGTCGATAGCTTTGGAAGATTCTTGGACAGAGCACCAAACATTCCAGAACCTGCAAAAGCTTTGTGAGAGTGCTGTAGTTCTGAGCAACGAGGGCAGAAACGTTCTAGTCTGTGCAATGCGGGATGGAACTCTTCTGAGTTCTCACTTGGAAGTTGATCATAGTGGTAAGACGAAGTAGAAGCTACTGATTGGCGTTGCTGACAACATGAAGGAATTTCACCTCTATCTTGGAACGCTGTTCAAATGGG
>Ga0268250_10000071_pt1 | contig 47509 bp, 60 predicted proteins | sample AgamicAsSfe_FD_200448 | JGI IMG/M metagenome (GOLD analysis project Ga0268250, IMG submission 200448) | Agave microbial communities from Guanajuato, Mexico - As.Sf.e (v2) (version 2) | ecosystem: Host-associated > Plants > Phyllosphere > Phylloplane/Leaf | place: Guanajuato, Mexico | collected...
ATTTGACGATCGATTTGCACGTCAGAACCGCTGCGAGCCTCCACCAGAGTTTCCTCTGGCTTCACCCTATTCAGGCATAGTTCACCATCTTTCGGGTCCCAACAGCTATGCTCTTACTCAAAGCGGGGAAACGGTTCAGATTCAGTCAGCTACAGAGGTCTTATCTATCAGTACAGGTCAGGCTATATGACGAGGACGTAGCTTGAAGAGCTACGTTGTTGACAGCGGCGGCAACAGATAAGGTTGAACCCGCGGTTTAACCTTCCTTTCCTAGCCTATCATGTGCTTCCTAATACGGGAGGCGCGTATCATGATCAGACCATGTCGTCCTATGATAGGTTTAACCTTCCTTTCCTTTGCTATATGTGGGAGTTTTACGACTTTTGACGACGCAAAGTGGACCGGACCACCGAAAACTGGCCATTCCTGTAATTCACGACTCATTACAACGGGCGGTGCCAGACGATATAGCCAATGACTGCGTCATACCAATAACTCAACTCTGGGAGAACCACAAAACTTCAAAATGCGGGGGTAAGGAATATAAGGTTTAAAGAGATTATTATTATTATTATTATTATTATTATTATTATTATTATTATTATTATTATTATTATTATTATTATTATTATTATTATTATTGTTATTATTATTATTATTATTATTATTATTATTATTATTCAGTAGTGTAGTATAGTAGAATATAGAACCAATAATGTATCAGCTAATATACTAATGTATACGCAATAATTGATTTATTAGACTATCTATAGTACGTGTTGTATACTTAGAGACCTAGTCTTTCTTTACACTGACATGCAATACCTAATTAGGCCAATCATGACTTCTTCAAGAGACGTCCTGAAGTTTGACATCTTGACACAGTGTCTCATGTGTGCGAAGAGGTTTAGTAGTAAACCTTATAATATGTTCGTGAGCATAAGGCATGCCGGTACTCCCTACGCTGGCCGCTACCCAAGCTGCAAGTAAGAGCTACGTGCTCGCAGACATGAAATCAGCATTCGCTGCAATACCTGCTTCGCTTGTTGGGCCTATCGCCCACGGTATTCAGATGCCAAAAACATCATCAGACGGACGTGCACTCACATGGGCGAAGCTGGCTGACGAGGTACGGGAGGTCAAGATACCCTGGGGACAAAAACATGATCAAGAATACAACAATACTGATACAGCACAGATTGCAGGAAAGATTGCCTCCTGCTTAGCCCCTACCTCCCGCGACGACTGCTGGGGTGTTCCCCCATCGCAGGGTGATACTGCTGGTTATATCATCAAGAAGCTCGCCAAGTCAGGCGAAAGGAACAAGCACGCGGTCCACCGGCGAGTCAGATCCATTCACAGTCATGCCAGCATCAGTATGCTAACACGAATGCTTTTCAGTATCCTCTTTGCCGCCTACTTTTCACAGAAGTGGATCGCTGTGCTCGCCTCCGAGGCTACTACCACTGCCGCCAAGGATGCTGCTGACGCAGCAAGGAAGACTGCTGCTGCTGCAAAGACTGCCGCCGATGCCTCCACCGACGACACCACTCTCTCCAACGCCTATACTGCTGCTACTGCTGCTGCTACTGCCGCTACTGCCGCCTATGAGGCCGCAGCCCTCTCCAAATTGGAGATTGCTCACCTGTGCCGCCGTGGTCGTTACGACCAACCTGGGGGTTTTGGCTGGGGTTGTGTGAACCCGTGGCATCTCGACGCCCTGACCCACAGGGTTAATCTTGAGCACAACGGGTGCGCTCGTGCGTGTCGGGTTTTATGCCCTCATGGCAACTGTGTGTGGACGAGGAAGACAGACGGTAAGCTTTTAGCATGCCGGTTGAGGGAAGGAGTTGGGGTGGTACTTTCATGTAGCTGTGGGATGGACTGCTTCAATGCTAGCATTGTCTAGATAGTGTTCCCAATTGGTCATGGGTCTCAGGTGTACAACATAGACAGAACGTCAGTAATTCAGTATGAACGAAAGAAATTCATGAGAACTATATCTGATAGAATATAGCGACGGAGCCAAACAATATTTATAGTTAATCAAAACTCCAAGACTCGCAAGATTAAATTCGATGGTACTAGTCTCGCTATAGGTATTTCCTCCCTTGCTTTGGTACCGTGGACAGAGTCCCCGGCTCCAGCCCAATCATATCGTCACCTTAAAGGATAGCACATCTGCGAGGTATTATTCCAAAGCCCTGTCTTGGGCATCAGGCTGCAGATGCCACTTCCGCCACTGGCTGCTCCTGTGCCGGGGCCTGCTCGACGTGCGCAATGTGTGATTCGTTGAGCGAGGCGTCTTCAGACTTTGGTGTGTTGGTAGTCGTCGACACGGTGACATCTGTGCCTGCCTTGGGCAGCTCTTCCAGCGCGGCGTCATCTGTCTTTGTCTCTTCCACCTTGGCAGATTCAGTGGATTGGGCAGCCTCTGCGTCCTTGGCAATTGTGGCGTCCGTGCCTGCCTTGGGAAGCTGTTCCAGCGTGGCATCATCTGTCTTCGTGTCTTCCACCTTGGCAGGCTCGATAGGTTGAGTGGACTCCGAAGCCTTGACCGCCGCTGGCTTCTCACTCTTTACAGCCGCATCATCCTGTTCGCCATCCTCTCTCGTCCAGCCTCGGCACATCTCGACTGCTCGTGACCACACTTTATACGCCTTCGCCCCCTTCTCCTTGTCTTTTGGCGTGAACAATGTCCTCCCGCTTGTGTTGATCTTGCTCAATTCCTCAAAGCTGCTCCACACACCGACAGCAAATCCAGCAGCGATGGCGGCTCCGAGACATGTGGTTTCGCGCATTGCGGGCCGGTCGACTGGAATCTGGATAATATCGGCTTGAGTTTGCATGCAGAGGTCCGAGTTTGACATTCCTCCGTCGACGGCGAGTTGAGCGAGGGCGTGGCCGGAGTCCTTTTCCATGGCGTCGAGGATGGCTTTGGTTTGGTAGCAGGTTGATTCGAGCGTGGCACGAGCGATGTGACCATTTTGCGTGTACTGGGTGATGCCTGTGTCGCGGAGTCAGCTTGTATTCGTGAATCCCCGCGCGCAGAGCACGCGAACAACTGTGTCAGACTATGTTCTCAAGCGTGGCATGAGGGATAAGATTCGCGGATAAGCAAGCAAGCACGTACCGAATATAGTTCCTTTCGCGTCATCAATCCAGTATGGTGCGAACAGACCACTAAACGCAGTTACGAAGTAACAACCGCCGTTGTCTTCGACAGTCTCAGCGAGTGCGGTCACTCTGTGAAGATAGCATTAGCGAAGGGTGTCAAGGTAGATTGACAGTGAAGCAAACTCTGCAGATCCAGTTGCCATGCGGAAGTTCTGGATTAAGAATTTGACAGCACTTCCTGCAACTGCAATGCTTCCTTCGAGTGCATATGTCGCTTTCTCCAATCCTGCAACACCGCGGAAGTCGTATGCCAACGTGCCGAGAAGTCCATTGCGCGAAATGACAGGCTTGTCACCGACATTGTAGACGAGAAAACAGCCTGTACCGTAGGTGTTTTTAGCAGCACTGCAGCATTGGTTAGCATCGTCTTGGAGATTGATACAATATGGCTACGTACCCGGGTTTGAAGCCTTTCTGACCGACGAGTGCAGCATGCTGGTCACCAAGAACACCAGTGATCTTGACACCAGTCAACTCGCCTGCAGCAAATGCGCCATACTTTGTCGTCGAAGCAGAGGGCACGATCTCAGGCAAATTGAGCTTCGTGCGGTCGAGCTCGAAGAATTTGAGCACTTCGTCCGAGTACTGCAAAGTGTGCAGATCCTGGATAAACGTCAGGAGATATAGTTCTTGTCGACCGATGATCCAGCACTCACCATAAGCATCGTGCGAGAAGCATTCGTCGAGTCGGTCACAAACACGCCACCGTCATTGCCGCCGCTGAGATGATACAGCAGCCAAGTGTCGGTCGTGCCGAATGCGAGCGTTCCAGCATCGTAGGCCTTCTTCACTGCGTCCACGTTCTTCAGCATCCACATGAGCTTGACGGCGGATGGGTAAGTTGACAGAGGAAGACCACAGATCTCCATCAGTTTTTTTGAGCCGGCTTTGCGTTTGTATTCGCGGACGAGTGAAGCAGTACGGGTGTCTGGCCAGGCGATGGCATTGTACAATGCCTCGCCGGTCTTGATGTCGAATGCGAGGGTCTGTGGTGTTGTCAGCAAGGGTGGCCAATGAAAAGCTTAACAGGGACGCCTCGTACTGTTTCACGCTGGTTTGTGAGGCCGACCGCCTTGATGTCGTGCTTTGAGTGGCCAGCTCCCACAAACTGCCTCACGGCAGAGTCTACACACTCTCGTACGGATGACAAGATGGCATTTGGGTCTTGTTCGTGCCAGCTGAGAGCACCCGAGGTTAGGCGATGAACCTTCTGCGTTGCATGACCAACTCACCCTGGTTGAGGAAACATCTCTGAAGAGCTGTTAGTCTGGCTTCCATTCTTGATGACTGATTGCGACTCACGATCGAACTCGTACTGATGAGATGCGACAATGTTGCCGTCTGTATCGAAGATGATGAATCTGGAACTCGTGGTTCCATGATCAATGGCTCCTACGTAAGCAGGCATGATGGCAGATGGAAGCAGACTGGTGTGAAGCCAGTAGGGTTGTCAAATGAGATGTGCGTGGAGGTTTACAGAAAGTCAAGATGAGGGTGGAAAGAGTAAGCTGCACGAGTGATAGATGAGGGGGTGATGGTGATGCTGAATGCTGCTCTGGTCGTCTCATCACGTTCTTCCATGGCAGGGCTACCTCTTGTAACTCAGGCAGCATACTGGGCCATGTCGACGGAGCTACCCAAGCTACCCCTCTTCTCTTTGCCATCCCGCCTGATCAGCGCCGTTCACGATATGTGGACTCTTCGGGTCAAGCTTGCACGAGCTGGGCATGTTGGCATGTTGGCACTCTCCACAGCCTCGCATAGCCTCGCATAGCCACGTATACCTCGGCGACCACCCAAAGCTTATCCGGAGTCTACAAAGCAGACGGGCTGGTCAGACTAAGCGAGGTGTATATTCCATTGGACGTCGAGTAGACGGAAATGGCGCGCCGGTCTTTGCTCCTCACGCCAAGTCAAGCTTGCGAGTGAACCAAGTCTGCCCAGCCAATAAAAACATGTGCACGCGGGTTGATCCCGCCACGGAGCCTCAGCCGCGAAACATGGCCAGTAGTTAGCGACTCACAACGACGGACAACGACGATACCTTTCTGCTCTCGTACTTGAGACTCCACCCGACACAGCCACTTGTAGGCGCGGCTGGAGGACATCCTTCGAGCTTCGCCTGTCCTCGGCTTCCCCCGCTGCCTATACGTGTCTACTTGGCTACCGCTCTACTGTACCTCCACCTCCGCTCGTTTTGGGCTCGGCCGGCACCGCCATGCACGCCCAGCCAGTCAGCAGAAACAGAGATGCAGCTGACAACCGAGGGTGGAAGATTGCTATACCGAGCCGTGCCAACACCTTGGCCATTGAAGATTGGAGATTATTGGAGAATGATGTGGAGGTGGATGTGGATGTGGATGTGACCCTTGACCACTTGACCGTCGTATCGGAGAAGATAAAGTGCATGATGCGCCCTACCGAGCGCTCCGTTGGAAGAATCCGGGGTGACGATCTTTTGAGTCCCTTGTTGCGTTTACGATAACCCAACCCAACTCAACATTCTTGATCGACTTCATCTTTTCACCATCAGCCTGTTCGACCTCATCCACGACGACGTTTCAGACCCATCACCTCGACATGCCTGCAAACACAGCGAATGGTCCAGACAGTCCAACAAGCAAAGCAGAAGCAATCCATCTCGACTACATCAACTCACCAGCCTCTTCCTCCTCCACCGCAAACCCTCACTCCCACCACCACGACTACGCCCACGATCATCCCTCCTCTCCAACCGCTCACAATCACCTTCACTACCATCAGACAAACCCCGCACCAGATGGCCACCCCACAGCCGTCGTCGTAACTCAAGATCTCATCGGCCAGCTCGTCTACCTCCACGACCCGACAACACAACACACAGGTGCATATGCTGAGCATGGACCTCTGATTGACGATGCTGGAGGCAATAATCTGGAACAAGCACGACCAGATCTGTGGTGGGCAAGGGTCCGACATACGTTAAGAGAGCCACTGAGCGAGTTCTTTGGCACATTCATCCTGATCATGTTTGGTGATGGGGTGGTGGCACAGGTGGTGTTGAGTAAAGATTCGAGTGGGGATTATCAGAGTATCAGCTGGGGATGGGGTCTGGGTGTCATGTTGGGCGTGTATACGGGTGGTTTGTCGGGTGCGCAGTAAGTATTGCTCGAGACATCATGTCAGATGACATTTGTGTTACGTTGAGCACGCTGGACATAGCTGATGAGTATGACAGTCTCAATCCTGCAGTCACGGTATGTCTGATCTGGTCTGGTCTCGATTTGATCACTTTGGACGACTGACACAACCTTTGCACAGTTCGCAAACTGCGTCTTCCGCAAGTTCCCATGGAGAAAGTTTCCTATATACATGCTCGCCCAAGTCCTCGGCGCAGCCTGCGCATCTCTCGTCGTCTACGCCAACTACAAGTCCGCAATTGATGTCTACGAAGGTACGTGCATCGTCTGACCTCAATCTTAGCCAATGTGAGGAAAGATGCTGATCACGACATAATCAGGAGGCGCTGGTATTCGCACCGTCCCACCAGCAGCCAATGCCACCGCAGGCATATTCTGCACGTATCCTCAGCCATTCATGACCAAGACGGGCCAATTCTTCTCCGAGTTTATTGCGAGCACGCTGCTCATGTTCTTGATTTGTAAGCATTGATTCCACGACCTTTGACTGATGAAAGAGATGATATGCTGGAGCAGATATTGACACATACGCACATCAGACGCGCTAAAGGATGACGGAAACCTCGGTGCTGGCAACCTCACTCCATTAGGGCTGTTCTTCATCATCTTTGGGATCGGATGTGCCTGGGGCTGGGAGACTGGATATGCCATCAACTTGGCGAGGGATTTTGGGCCAAGGGTACATTCACATCATTCAAGTGCTAAGGGAGACATCACTAAATTACATTGCCGCAGTTGATGAGCTATGGCCTGGGCTATGGCCATGAGGTGTGGTCGGCTGGGAACTATTACTTTTGGGTGCGTTTTCTTTGCTGCTGCATTGCCTCCGTGCTCCCTTTATTGCCACACCCACACAATCATCCCTCGATTTCTGACCCGTGCAAACTCATCCGCGTACACATCTCTAACGTGTGCTGCAGATACCAATGGTCAGTTTCTATTTATTTCACTTTCACCATCTCAAAACGACGAAAGATATTTACAAAAGTGCTGCAGGTTGCCCCATTCTTCGGGACCACCTTTGGAGGATTCCTGTAAGTGATCTCCCAACCGTCTCGTCTCGTGCATGTCTGACCATTCGAACCAGATATGACATGTTCCTGTTTACTGGCGAGGTTTGTCCCTTTCTCCTCCGTCTCCTTCTAATCCGAAACTGATCGGTTTCAAGTCACCTATCAATACACCGTGGCTTGGGTTGAAACGCATATTCCGTCCACGACAGGAGGACAAGAGCTCCGGCGCCGCACGGAAGGTGGAGGAAAGAGGTGAGATTGTATGATTGCATGAATAGGTGAGGATGTGCGTCCGGAAACGCGGCAGCGAATGGGGAGACGTATGCTGGACATAGTGAGATGAGAGCATTGCATGGAGGCTTGCCGGCTGGGACAGGCATGCAGGGCAGCGAGGCAGGCAGGCAGGGTTTTGATTGCCTGAAAAGCCTAGGATGACGAGCAAGAATTGTGGAGACTCGAGGCTGGTCCTTTGATGTTGAAGTTTGGATGGATGAAGAGGAAGTGAGCATGTGGAGGTAGCATGAGAATGTCGCATAGTAATCATGACATGGTAAATATCGATGACAAGCTTCGAAGCTGCCTCGCTGAATATGCCTCCGCCTTAGTATACATGGTCTTGCTCCAATACCGCTGGCCGCACAGGTGTTACTCCCTCCGCTCGCTTGCTTGCTACTGCTGTGGTGTGTAGTCGACCGTAAATCTCGGTGCGACCAATGTCGCAGAGTATAGACATGACCAAGCACATCGGAGGGACTGTGCCGAGGAACGTTACGGAGTTCGTGATGTGTCATTTGATGTAAACATATTGCAGTCGCACCATGCCATGTCTCAAGCCGCGCCAGACATCCCGCAAGATCCGTGCGCGGGCAAAATGTGCTCGATTCGTCGAGAGGGAAAAGTGCTATACTCCTCATGCCCCGGCTCTTACACATCCCAGGATTGTGGACTGCCTTGCGGCTCAACATACACTCACAACCCTCCTCGCTATATCGCGACTGTTCGCACATCCCGCCCTCATTTCATTATACAATTCGCGGTACCACTTCCCCCAACTACACCTGCACTTCTACCTTCCTTTTCGCTCTTCGCATCGTGCTGTTCGTGCAGATTCCGCCGTTAGCCGTACAATGCACTTTCGAAACGCCGTGCTAGATGGCAACGAACTAGGCGTCATAGATCCGATCGGCTCCGCCTTCACGTCAGGCTCGCGCTCGTTCAGTGTGCTTACAGCAGCAGCGGTAGTTGAGTGAGTCTTTGTGGTGTTCGGGATGGAATTGGTAGGGCAGCGGTGTGAGGTCCAACAGGTGCGTGTAAGACACTGATGACTGATGAAAGTTCTAGCATCGCTTCTGCATATGGCTTGACCACTGGGATAGTGTCAGTGTCAGTGTTAGAGCAGATCCTGCGGTTAGCTATACAGTAGGATATTTGTATCCGGCCAGTCTAGTTTAGGTTTTAAGGCTTCTGAAGGTCGTGTTGGCGATGCTGTTGCTTGAGGTCCCATGGGTGATGGTCTATTGCTGATGGATGCTAGACGGTTGGGGTGGGCTTCGGGGCCACGTCTGGCGAACGTGTCCGATCTAGCCTTGGGAGATAAGATAGGCGACACTGCTATATGTGAACCTGCGGGTAAAGGACCTGATGCTGATGAATGCTGGGGCATCTGGGTCTGCTTCAGGGTCGCGCTTCGCAATGCAGTGCGATTTCGCAGTTGCAGACACTTTGCTGCTCTTCGTGATGTTCGGCGTGGCGGTTGGTGGCAGTGATACCGGCTCTGGGCCAACAAGGGGAGGCTGGATCGAAATGAAAGGCTCTGAGTTCGCTTCAACTTTACGCTTAGCAATGTCGATGATGTCGTAGAGTGCTTGCGATGCTTTGTTGTCTTTGTAGCTGGAGCTGGTGTTAGCTGTTGGTACGGTTGAGCTTGGCGCCGTCACTGGACCGACAGGAAACCCTTGAGGTTCGGGTTCTGCCATTGGCATCAGAGCAGAGTTTCTTGTTTGTGCTGCAGTGAGGTGTGGCGCCGAAGACACATTTCGCCACTGCTTCGGGGTCACGTTTGACCACGTTTGCCGAAACTGGGCTGGCGATACAGATCAGGCAACAGGATGGAAGTGTGCTTCTGGGTAGCATCTGACCTTGGATCCAACACATCGGTGGCCATTGTATGTTGAGCCTGGAGGACAGACTGGTCCTTATGGGCCCTTGACGAGGTCCTAGCTTGAGCTTTGAGCATTGGTAGCTCTTGAGATCACTTTCTTGGGACAGTTGATGCCGAAGGTCAAGTAGAGACTGATGTCTCCACTTGCTAAGTGCAAGAAGGTTGCTTCCGGGTGGGCTGGCGGCGGAAGTGGAGGGCGGGATGATAGTTGTGGAGACTGTCTTTGACTTTGGAAGTGGTATCGCCAGAGTAGTGCCCGCCAGAACGCTCAGCACATATCATGGTGACCATCATGGTTGTGAGAGCAGAGCATAGGTTTGCAGTCACTACGAATGACACAAATGTGGGAAAAAGCAGAATGGTAAGCACATCAAGCTCTTCTTGTATGTTTGTTCATCCTCACAGTCAGCAACACTCAGCATCACTCAGCTGAATGCTTGTCAGAGCCTGAATCGACGTATAGAGCGTATCAAAGGGTGTCAAAATACGCAAATTCACGACGGCTGGATCCGTCTACACAGGCTGGTGAGTCAGAAATGCTTCGCAGTGTGAGAAGTTGGGCCCGTGTTGAGCTTGCCTAAGCAGACGCTTGCCGGCTGTCATGTGAGATACCGGATGTGTGGATAGCTGAACCGGATATCTTACACGAGCTGATTACAGCAGAGAGTGTGAGATACTACCGTCGAGAGGGACATGCTTCCGCAGCCATGAAGGAGGAGTGACAAAATATGGAGTAGAAAGGGATGGAGTGATGCATGCAAGAAATCAAAACACTGGCAGATTGTACTTCAGAACGGTGGAGAGATGGATATTGAAACTACACAGGAAAGATCTTCCATTGTGTTTTGCATTTGACACGAACATGCTATTTTACTGGAAAATCGTATTTTCATGACACATCAGATTCCGCAGACGGACATAGTATCTGTAGTTGAAGGGAAGCATAATGCAATCTCAGCGGGTCTCACTCTCACTTTTGTCTGTAACCGTATATGCGGTAATCACGTAGTTCTAGTGAGCTCGTCGCGTTTTCAGGGGAATAGCATATCAAGCAAAGTTCGGCATTTGTGAGAGCTTGATACAGGTCTTATAGTCGAGTGAGGCGCCAGACAGGAGTATGCTCTCCATATATACTCCTACATCGGTATCCGTTGCGACTGACTTCGTGGCAGCTGGCGGCTGGCAACAGTTGCGTGAAACCGATCCCGCAAGCTGAAAAGCTGACGGCTCGGCACAAGGAAGGTCACATCGTTCTAGAAGTGCAGGCGATCGTTCCTTCGAGTCCAGATGTGCGAGACACTGTGTCAGTAGATCGACTTCAGCTTGAAGATGGGGACGATGGGGACAAAGGTCCAGTCATGTGTGTTGTCGTTAGAATGAGAGTGATTGGCTGTTCGTGAGAGATTGATGGGAAGATCTCACATGAGCCTACCTGGCAGGTAACCAACCTGATCCTCTCTCCCTCTCTACTGTGCTTCACCATCACATCTCAGTCTCCCTCACCTTTTTCACTCCCAATGAGCTTCGAATTCCTTCATTTGAGTCTCATATGTCGTGAGCCCCTCGGCTGTTTGCCTGGAGTATGTAGATCACTGCCGGCAGCATGTACTACCATTAATATAAGAGAGCGCATGCAAGGCTAGGTCTACTCATTCATAACACACAATGACTTGACATCAGAACTGTTTGCTTTGATGTACTCGGAAGGACAAAACCTCGCAGAAGCCATCTGGGCTAGTCCAGGACAGAAAGCATTAAGCATAAGCTACATATTTGGCCAGCACAGCCGACACACCAATCAAAATCTCTACTGGTCTCAGCCCAAGCGACACAATCCTGCCGTCTGCAATCACATGAAAATTCGAGTAGCTGGAAGCAGACTGCATATGTACCTTGGTTCGAGCTTTGACCAGGTATCGATGGTGTGTTCGAAACAAAGCGGGACATATCACGACTTCAACTCTGGGTTAGGTAAGCCCTTGCCTTGCCGAGTCATGTGAGACTTCAGAGCTCTCTTCTCTTTGTACAAACCTTCTTCTTCTTCTTCTTCTTCTTCTTCCAATTTGCCTCTGTATAGCAACATGTTGTGCCCATTTCTCACTCCCACACATTGGCTCAATACTCGAAAACACTTTGATATTCATGTCTAGTGAATTAGGATGGGAAGAAGAGAAGATGGAGCCGCGGATAATTTCTCAGACGGCCGTTTCAGCACAAGGTTGGCAGATGTCAAAGCTCTCGCTTGATACGTTTTGCCCGGCACAGTGCAAAGCGAGGGCGTTCTTTAGTCGTTCCCCCTTCCTCGATTCCCTCGTCTCCTGCAAAGAGTAAAGAGTGTGTATGATTATGCTGCAAGCAGTGTGCCGTTTGCCGATAAGCGTTGACTACGTTCTGCACATTCGGACTACTGCTTATGAGTCTATCAGGGATACACGCGGCTGTGATCATCAGAAAGTGGCCGATCCGCAAGTATCAACCAGGCTGCAGGCCGCATGCCCTGGTCTGTGTGGTCGGCTGACTGTGTGATGTGGAATGTCCGGAGAACATTTATCCAGCTCTTGTGGGCTCGCACATGAGCCGCTCCCCCAGGTTACGAGCGGTACAAATGTCCACACAGCCGTCCATTATAAATTCACAACGAGGCTCATCGAACAGTGTCGGAACCGAGGTTTTGTGGACACAGACATATGTAGCAGAAGACACGGCTCAAGCAAGGACAAGCAGATGTACCGAACGGCGGGTCATTACAGACCGATGGGGCCCCAGAGAATCCATGCGGCTTGAAGGCGGGGTCGCCGCCTAGCTTGGGTGGATCCGCTGTGTGACCAGCCAGTGTACCGTTGACAGCGCGAGGGGACGCATATAAGGATCAGCTGTCCCTTCTTCAAGTCGCGTTTCCGTCTGCTCTCTGCTTCTTTGTCCTTCCCTTTTCTCTTCTTCCTTCTTCCTTCTCCTCCTCCATTCGCGCATCATGGCTCACAATATCAGCGAGATCGGGGATAAATCCGCTTTCGCTCAAGTCGAGAATGCAGGTCTCGACACCAAAGTCGGAGTCTCCGACTACAGGTCGGAAGCCATCGCAGCAGAGGACGCCGAACATAATATGGGCGTAAGTCATTCGCAAGACCAAAAGATGAGCCAGGCAGAGCAGACAGTTATGGCTGCGGCATTGTTGTGACATCTTGCTGATGTGATACAGGTCCTTGACGCTGTGCGCGCGTATCCAATGGCTTCGTTTTGGGCTTTCGTCATGTCGTCAACGTACGTGATAGAGAGAGAAAAAGAAGAAAAGGAAAGGGAACAGGCAAGGGAGAGAGGGAAGAGCGCAGAAAGAGAAAGAGAGAGGAAATAGAAAGGAGAGAAAGAAGCTGACAAGAAGGTTGAAACAGGATTATCATGGAGTCTTACGATGTCTTTCTCATGGGCAGTTTCGTCGCCCTCCCCGGTTTCGTCAATGAATATGGTGTCATCAATCCTGCGACTGGACTTTTGGTCATCGCGACCAAATGGCAACAAGCGCTCCAGATGTCAGGACAACTAGGTGCACTTATCGGTGTCATGATTGCCGGTCCAATTACCAGTCGCATCGGATACCGCTACGCAACCCTCCTCGGTCTCGGGCTTCTCAACCTCTTTATCTTCGTCTTCTACTTTGCCAACTCTCTCGGCGTTATGTTCGCCGCCCAGCTGCTCGAGGGTATTCCATGGGGTATCTTCATTGCAAATGCACCAGCCTACTGTAGTGAGATTGTGCCAATCAAGCTCAGAGCCCCTGCAACACAAATGTTGCAGATGTTCTGGGCAATCGGCAGTATCGTTGTCGGTGCTGTTTGCTACTGCTACAGCAGCAACCTTACAGACAAGTCATACCGGTACGTTTCGACACCTGATGCACTCCTCGTCCACTGGCTGATAACAGACACACAGAGTGCCAATCGCTCTTCAATGGCTCTTCCCTACTCCACTCATGATTCTGATGTGGTTTGCACCCGAGTCACCATGGTGGCTCGTTCGTAAGGGTCGTCTCGATGCAGCCGCTCTGTCTGTTGAGCGTCTCGGTCGCAAGTCTAGGATGAACTCTGGTGACACAGTCGCCATGATGCGTCGTGTCATTGAGCTTGAGGCATCAGAAAAAAGCCCCAGCTTCGTCGAACTCTGGAGGGGCACCGATGCTTACCGTACTTGCATTGTGTGCGGTGTGTACTTGGCGCAGAACTTGACTGGCAATTTGATTGCCAACCAGGCTGTCTACTTCTTCGAGCGTACGTTGGACATTCTCCATCAGCAGACGTGCATGTGCTAATTGACTTTGCAGAGGCCGGCGTATCAACAAACACAGCTTTTGCTCTCGGACTTATCACCTCAGCTCTTCAAATGATCTTCGTCATGCTCTCCTGGATCCTGACCTCCTACTTCGGCCGTCGCTCAATCTACCTTTGGGGTTCGCTCGTCAACACCATCTTGCTCGTCGCCCTCGGTATTGCCGGATCAGTCGGCAAAGGCTACAACGCCAACTTGGCGCAAGCGTCTCTTGGTCTCATTGTCTCTGTTCTGTTCACACTGGGACCTGCTCCAGCTTCGTGGGTCATCATCGGTGAGACGTCTTCGATCCGTCTCAGACCTCTTACCACGGGTGCCGGTCGCGCGGCATACTATATCATCGAGATCCCTTGTGTAAGCCACTGAAAAGCGACAAAGTAGCAGTCAACACACTGACCAAAGTGCAGATTTTCCTCGGGGCCTACATGCTCAACCCCACTGGTGGAAACCTTGGTGGCAAGTGTGGTTACGTTTGGTATGTTTCTCTCCGCCCACTTCACCACCGTCATTGCACTTTACTGACGAACACCTCAGGGGCGCAACGGGTTTCCTCTGTTTGGTGACCGCATACTTCTACCTTCCCGAGATGAAGGGTCGCTCATACCGTGAAATTGACATCATGTTCAAGCGCCGAATCCCCGCACGCCAATGGAAGAAGACGGTCATCGATGTGCAGGATGACGCATAGGTGTGCGGGATGGGAAGCCGGGTATGGCAGGCGTGACGCGGGCTGGCTTGATATGAAGAAACGAAATCAGGCATAATGTGGAGGCGACTATTAGCGCTCGTTCTAATGCAATTACCTAACACTACGGTGTTTGTTACTTTCATCCTTGGGCGTTGATGCTTTGATTGGCCGTTCGCTGCTGTGCTTTGGGTGCCCGCACTCTATCTGTGGTTTCTTTTGCTGACACTCTTCCTAGTGAGGGTAAGACTGCGCACATGTACCTCCTCTCCTGGTGTTCACGAATAGCATCGTTCAAGATCTGCTCTACCTCAATTCCAGTTCATACAATCAAAACACTTCACACACCACTTCGCTCAATCGCTCCACTGCCAGCCACACCAAGTCCAGGCACCATTCTCTGCAGATCTGCATCATCAAGAGACATGCACTATATACGCAGCTATTGCGTGTACGTGGTGGGCGACGCACCGCCATGTTGCTTCGACTTTCCGACTCGATGAGAGGAGGATGAGGAGGAAGTGGTGGTGCTGGAGGCTTGTGAAATGTACAATAGCTGGCTAGAAATAGCTGGGCTTCGGCATACTTGCGGCCGTCCTGCGCTTGACATGCCGGCCACAGCTCACTACATACGTAGATCAGACATATGCGCGGCACCGACACTTACGTATCGTCCTTGCACTCATCGCATACATGTTGCACTGGCTACTGCGAGGACTTTGCATTGCGTTTGAATTGAGCTTCAATACGCTGGCGCATCATCGTCTCGTCTTCAGCTTATGCATACTAGACTCGGTCATCTCCGTCTCAGCTCGCATGACTGCAGAACGCTAAATGCCGTTCTATGTTAGTATGCCGCAACCTTCTCTTCAATGTCCGTCCGTTAGAAGCACGACTGGCAGCACTCAGCACAAGTGTACATCACCTATGTTCGTATCTTGGCGAATCATCTGCATCTGTGCAACTCGGCAGTACGCCACACCCACACTTTTCGTTAAGAGTTGAAGCTGAGGCCGGAGAAGAAGGGCATGGAGTCTCTGAGACACAATCTCATTAGCATGGAAATATAACTTAGGCCAGTGGTGCACATCACTTACCTATTAACAGTCGACCTGTTGGACACTCTGTGTATTGGTCTGCGTGGACATACTTCACCCTTTAGTCTTCAGGCTTTGCGACAGTCAGTAGCTGGTGTGTCCAGTTACTGATCACAACACTCATTACGAAGTTCGGGTGCTGATACTCATCAGGCATGGCGCATCAGGCGCCCAGACCCTGAGGTTCTCCATGAGGGAGTCACTTCTTTGTGCTTCAGGAGGACAGATCTTGATTGCGATCGTGATCACGGTGAATGGTCGTGTAGGAGCAATCTATCACATTGGTTCTTCGATTGCCAATCGAGCTGCTTCTGGTATGGATGGAGCTTGGTGACCGACTTTCAATCGAGCAGTCATGGCAATCGTCAGGCCGAACGCCCACTCGAGGATCATGATCCTACTGACCGAGCTGCGGAACTGGAATGGGATCAACGTCGTGCAAGGCGGCCAATGCGTCTATGTCATGCTCCACGCAATCTTCCCGTCCATCGTCCGGATCAGGCACACAATGGGTCCAGGGTCTGCACTTGACTAGCGCCGGCACAGTCAGATTCGGCGTCTTCTGGCTGGTCACTTGCTTCTTCCTGGTCATTCTCGTGCCGAAGATGAAGGTACTGGTATATGCGAAGTTTGCTGTTTCCATCATTTCCGCATTGGCTATGTTGGGCTGGACTGTTTCGAAAGCAGGCGGGCTCGGCCCCATTGCTCGGCAGGGTGGACCGTTCAAGGGAGAGAGAAGGCACGGCTGGGCATTGGAGCAGGGAGGGCAAGTATGGCAAAGGTCATGCGTTTCACAAACGATGCGCAATGAGCCATGACAGCCTCACCGCACGGTGACCGTAGCCCTCGCCACCATACTTACGCTCACGCGCAAGAGTCTCGGAAGTGGAGTTGGCCGGAATGAGTATGGAGATGGTTGTGGAGACTAGGAGCGACTGGAGGAGAATGGGGTGCGCTGGGTGAGAGAGGTATGATGAGGTGAAAGTGCATTGGGCAGACATTACCAAGCCTTATTGGATCCAATGGTCCTTTATCATCAACAACACTCTTGCACTCTTGCACTCTTGCACTCTTGCACCACACCTCCCCATGTATCCCTTTCTTCCCTTTCTACACCCTGATGCCCTGAGCCAACCCACCAATGCCATTGACAGCGTCTTTCGGCGCGAACTGGCTGTTTCCATGCTCTTTCTTCGGTGGGTTGACACCTTTTAGTGGAGCGTTTGCGACTTTGCCTGCAGTCTTCTGTACATTGCCTGTTGTGCTGCCAAGGACGCCGTTTGCCGTCTTTGTGGTGGAGTTTAGGGTGTTGGTAGCTTGTTTGCCCGTGGACTTGACGATGTCTAAGGTGAGATGAGACATGTTAGTGATTATGTTCGAGATGAGTAATGGAGGATGGTATGGACGATTTATGGGAAGGGGACATACTGCCAGCCTTTGGGTTCACCTTTCCCACGGTATCTCCGGCTGCATTCGTGACGCCTGATGTTGCTGTTCCTGCTGTCTTGCTGACATCCTTTACGGCTCCTGTCGCTGTGTTGGACAAGCCAGATACGGCTCCGCCGATGTCGCCTCGTGTGGCACTGCCTACAGTCCCCGAGACACCTTTTGTCGTCGAGTTGACAGTGTTGCCTAAGTTCTTGCCTGTGTTGCTGACGGCATCTGTGTTGATTTGAATGTTAGACATGATCAATCATCGAGCTCAGGAAAAGGACAGTGACATACCACCAGCACCTTTGTTGACCTGTCCAACCACAGATCCTCCAGTTTTCGATACATCGCTCACCAGGTTTCCGCCAATGGACCCTACATTGGAGACTGCAGATGTGCCTACAGATGATAGTCCGTTTGCAGCGCCCTTTATGTCCCCACGGCCAACACTTCCTACAGTCGAGCCAAGACCTGATGAAATTAGCAAGAGTGAGATAATGAGACAGGGCGAGATGCTAACCTTTCGTTGCACCCTGGACCGTGTTGCCAAGGCCACCTCCGACATTCCCGACTGTGTCACCGACCCCCTTTCATGCATGTCAGCCAGCTCATCGTGACGTGTTTGTACTTTCGTACCTTCAGAGCACCTCCAACCACCGGTAGATTTCCGCCTACACCTCCTACAACGCCACCGACTGTTTTCGTCAAGCCGCCTACCAATCCACCGGCTGAAGTGGAATCAGACAAGATGTTTGGAGACATTACAGTCGATGGTTAATTTCGTCAATCACTAACCGAGATTTCCAACGCCTCCGACTGCGCCTTCTACAGGGGCGAGCGCGCCGCCTCCAGGTGCTTTCTTGCCAATCTTATTCGCCCCGCCCGTGGCTTCGCCAACAGCATCCTGGCCCAAGCCTAAAGCAGGCCCAGCGGCCCCATTCACGGCACCTGTAGCACCTTGAGCGACTCCGCCGACTTTTGAGTCGGTATTAGTTGAGCTATGTTTGCATTTGAGCGGCCCACGAATTCACTTACCAGCTCCTGTCAAGCCACCAGCAACTCCCCCAACTTGAGAGAAGTCAGTCCTCTAAAATGTCTAATCAGACGAAATGTTTCTGTGCCATACCTGCATTTGTGACACCACCCTATAATCGAGTCAGTCATTGGTGCGATTGAAAAGGAGAAGCAGGGAAACTCACGACCGTGCCAGTGACTGTGTCGGCGACGCCTCCAATAGTCCCAAAGACCTTACATTCGAGTTAGCTTAGGTCGTGCTTGACATCTGGTACCTTGGAAAGCTCACTGTCGAGCTGATGCCACCAACAAGACCGCCAAGGCCGCCTTTGCCGCCTCCGCCCCTAGACACACCAGTCAGTCACACTGGCGATCAGAAGCGCAGAGGCAAGGATGCGCAGAAGAAAAGGGAAGATGAACGAACTTGAGATCAAGACCGATGCCTTTCAAGATCTGGCTGAGATTAGCATGTGATCACCAATTCCAGAGCGAGCTTCCTGTACTCACTTTGTTCAAGCCGAGCTTGCCAAAAATGCCGCCGATCAGCTGCCCTAGCCTAGTAGTAACATTAGTCTCCTTCCGATCTGTTTCTGTCCTTCTCTTGTCTTACCCGACGGTGTTGAGCAGCTGTGCGACGAGTCCGAGAACCTGTGACAAAGCGTGTCAGGATGTAGGCAGCGTGTGAGCGTGAGAAGAGAGAAGATGACATACTCCTGTGACTAATAACACGACAGCTGATGTTTCTGTTAGTAGAGTATTGACCTGGTGGATCTAAGGAAGCTTTACCTCCAATAATCTATGTCCTGTTAGCACAATGCCGAAGCAGAAAGAGCAGACGGCAGGACGAACCTGTACCAATGGCATTCCAACCATCTTCCACAACGGATTGATCCCCTTTGCGGCCTTTGGCATGGATTCTAGCTTCTTCTTCGCTTCCTGTACACTCCTCACAGTCTCCCCAGTCATCTCAGACAGCAACTTCGCCGCTTTCCTCTCTTCCGGCAATGCCTCATCACCCTGTGCTCGCATTCGCAACTGTCCAGCCGGGTCAAGCGACCTAATTCCAGAATTGCATTTCTGCAACAACTCCCCCGCCTGCTGTATCAAGGGCGTCACTCTCTTGACCAACTCATCCTCATTCCGCTCTTTAGGATCCTTTCGCTCTTCCTCTGCAATCAAGCTGTTGGCTTCTTGCATGAGTGGCGTGACGCCATCGTTGCATTGTTCGATCTCGTTGGATACAGAGTTTGCTATGTTCTTGTCTTGTTGCAGGCGTGCTGGGTCTCGGGATGTCTTGGCTGTAAAGGGGAGGCCTTGGGCTACGGTTTGGTTTGGGAGAGATTTCTTCCGTTGTGCTTCTTGTAGTTTCTTGGTCTCAATCTGTTTTGCTTGTGCTGCTGCGGTCGTGGGTGCCGCGGCAGGCTTCTTGGTCTGAGTGGCCGGTGTCCTGGCTTTTGAAATGTTCGACATTGTTGTATAGGTAGAGACTGATGTGTAAGAAAGGCGTATAGTCGTGAGGTGAGGTCAAGATGAGGTTACTGTTTTGGGAATAGATGGTACGACAGCAAGGTGAACAAGCAAGGAACACTGCATGTGAGGCGGTGTCATACGTTCCAGACAAAGGAGTAGTGTGGCTTCAGCTTCTCCGATCGTTTCGCGGGGCATTTTTGGGAAGGCAAAAGGCAAAGGGGAGACGACAACAGCAACGGCCAAGCCTAGCCCCACTGGCTATGCGATAGTGCAGAGAGTCGAGACAGCTGCGTCATCTGTGTGGTGATAGCCGAGTATGCGTTAGCCTAAGCGGAGAGTGTGCAGATTTGTGTTACTCATAAGTCATGGGTGGACGAATAATGAGCTGTTCTGTTCGCGTAGCACAAAACGTGGCGAGCGTTGCTGGGCGCGTATAGAAGCTACTCCTGTTCCCAGGTGATTCAGACGCTGCTACGAAATCATACACATCTCGTAAGAAAACTGTGAGTATACTGGGCGTAAACAGTCAGAAGCACCACAAGTTCTTAACATGACTGCCAAGCCGAGATTTAGACAACACAAGCGGGTCAACGGGAGCAGCCGCCAATAAGCTGCAAGCGCTACCGCCTTAGCCTCGATGGCAGGATTATTGCAATGATTATCCAGACAAACATCGTCCACACTCACGCTGTCATACTCACATTCGAAGTCGCACTCGCGCGCATACTCACCATCACGCTCAGACTATGGCGCCAATAGCACTCAGCAGTGACAGCACACAGCACACACCCACCGCGGTCATAGCCTCGACGGCAGGACTGCACATCTTCATCATGAGTTACCAGTGTAAGGCTAGCGACCCTCGTCAGCGTCGGAACGCGCTGGCGAAATCGGCAGTATGTTTTGGTTTGCCCCGCACTGAAGGAAAAGGAAAAGAGAGACGAGGGTCCAGTGCCGCAGCCCCGAGTCCTTAGCGATATGCAGCATGACTTCACACTTGTGGCGTGCGGCGTCAGCTGGTTTCAGTGTGATGCTCGCCGAAGCTCGCTGAGCCTTCACGGAACGGATCGTCTGCATTGATCTTCCTACGGATCAAGGCCCGAGGAGCCGATCTTGATGTACTACTTGCTGTACTGTTGTGCTACACTGTCTGGCATCTGCACGCACTATTTTGTCTTAGCAAAAAGCACCACGAGTCTCTTCTTTTCCGCCGACAACGAGCTCAAATTGAACAAGTAGTGTGATTTAGACCCACATCGTTTGAGATGGTGTCGCGCTGCGAGCAAATCCCGTGGGCATGGCATTCGCGCTCCGCTAATTATTACTAGCTCTGGGCTCCAGGCTATTTGACTAGTAAATAATATGTCATCTGTCAAGACAAAGGCATCATCCGTGAAGAACGTGCTATATACCAGAACATACCTTTACTCCTGCTTCAGCGTCGATATCATAGAGTAGCTGAAGGCTACGCACGCCACATCAACACACGGGCAGCAAGCGCCACATGCACTGGCTTGTGGAAGGTTTCGTCTCCTGCTTTCCGAAACTCTATGAGCATCCACGTGTGCACAGTGATATGATGCGACATGGTGGCTGAGGAGGAGCAGCCTAGATCAAAGGCTCGAAATTGGAGAGAAAAAAGTCACGTGATGACGCGAGGATGTGAGAAACGGGCAACGCAAGTCGTACACCTCTCTTCCCTCTTCTCCCTCGTCACTGCTGCCTGTTCTAGCGATAGCGAGAAGCAACAAGCATACTGTGACAAGGCCAAGCCGTATGTTGAATCGAACTGCATTTGTCGTGCTCTCTCATCTATCCCGGTCTACTCCCTTTAGCATCACCTATGACTGCTTCTAGCTTCTGGAAATCCGGCCTCTGCGACACACTCGAACCGCATATCCTAGTAGTTCGCATGCACATCCTCTTGGAAACGATGATGCGAAGATCAACAGCTCTGACTTCCTCGGTGTCCCTCGCTCCGCATTCTTGGAAAAGTGCCGCACTACAGTTTCGCAACCTCCACAACCGCCACCTTCCTCGGGTATATCTCGACATCCCTCCCCTTGACGTCCTTCAGCAATCGCCGCAAAATCTTGCCCGAGGGCGACTTTGGCACCACGTCCACAAAGACGACGTTCCCTCTTAGATACTTGTAGTGTGCCGTCTTGCTTTCCACCAACTGTCGCACGTGGGATCCTAGTGCTGTGAGTCTGTCTTGTAGTTGTTTAGTTGCAGCATCGTTGTCTGAAGCCGAGGCTGAGGATGCAGAAGTGCGAGCGCAAAAAGCACGAAGCTCAGCATCTGCAGGCACGATGTATGCGCGAGGCAGCTCAGAAGCCGTGGCGTCGTCGTATACAGACGTCACGGCTGCGTCGGCGACTTGGTCTGAGGAGGAGAGGATGGCTTCGAGTTCTGCGGGGGCGACTTGGAAGCTAGAGGAAGCATACATGTCAGATGTGGACGGTGAAGGACACGAGGAGGATAAGAAGAACATGCCCTTTCACTTTGATCATCTCCTTCAGACGATCCGTGATCCAGAGATAGCCGCGTTGGTCTAGCTTTCCGATGTCGCCTGTGCGGAACCAGCCGTCGGAGTCGAGGGAGGAGGATGTCGCCGTGGGGTTGTTGTAGTATGCGCTTAGGACGCTTTGAGATCTGGAGGGTGTTGTAAGTAAAGGTCGTGAGGTGGGAGAGTAGTAATGTACCTTATGAGTATCTCGCCTTCCTCTGCGGCACGAAAGTGATTAGCTGATTTCGAAGCTGCAGTGTGGAAAATTGCAATCTCAGTGACGCCACTTACCATCAAGCTTCATTGGTGCACTGCTGTCCAGCGAGGCGATCTTGACTTGGACACCTAGAGACACATTAGCTCTTACTGTCACCAGATTGCTCAGTGTGCGTACCGTATAAAGGCAATCCTGTAGTTCCGTGCTGTTCCTTGATCTCTTCGTATGTCGTGCCCATGACATTACAGCTCGAGCCCGTCTCTGTCAAGCCGTAACCCAGCTTGACATAAAATCCCAATTTCTCATATATCCTGTCTATTATCACGGAAGGACACGGTGCACCTCCTGACACCGCACCCTTCAAGCTCTTTAACGTCCCCTTCTTCACCAAGGGACTATTCGCAAGCAGTACCAACACCGGCGGCGCTGTATGCAAATACGTAATCTTGTATTTCTCAATGTACTCCAGCATCAGTCCGAGCTCGAACCTCGGCATCGGAACGATAGTGACGCCAGCGCTTGGTGCCATGAGCAGAACAACAACAAGGCCGAAGACGTGGTAGAACGGCGCAAGACCGAGACAGCGCTCGTTTGCGCCCCATTCGGGAAAGGCGTGCCAGCCGGAGGCGACGGAGGATGTGAGCGCTGTGTGGGAAAGGAGGACGCCTTTTGATTTGCCGGTGGTGCCTGAAGACCACAATATCACGGCGGTTCGGCGTCGACATTCGTCTGCGCTGAAGGTGACGGGCTTTGAGAGTGGAGGATGCTGGAGGAGTGCTTTCCAGTCTGTGCTGTTGAGTGTGACCTCTGGCAGAACACCACCACGACTATAGTCTTTTGCAGCAGGGTCTACAGTGAGTATTTTAGTGTGGCGGAGTGCATCTTTCGCTGCTTCGTCCTCGACTTCGTGTATGGCAGCTTTCATGGTTGCCAGTGCCGCAAGTGTTGTGATGATGACTTTCGGCTGGCTGTTCTGCAGTAGCCAAGCCAGCTCTCGAGATGTGAGTGCTGGGTTTGCGAGTGTTGCGGTCAGCCCGGCGGCGAAGATGCCGAACATGAGAGGGATCATAGGGAGACAGTTGGGGAGGTGGATCATCACTACTGGTCCGACGATGAAGTCTTTTCCAGGAGTAGGATGGGATGGACTGGGAGGTGCTTTTGCTGGCTTGAGACCAAGCGCGTGAAGCGCACTTGCAACTCGTAGTGTGTCATCATACGCGCGAGACCATGACATCAAGGCTTCACGCAGTCAGCACAATAGGAGTGCTCAACACTGTTATACACTTACCACCTGTCGCCGGGTCTGTGACCAGGGGTTTGTCGCGTGATATGATTGGTATAGCATATCTTCTCATCTCTGGTGTGACATGCTTCATAGCGCCTCCATCTTTGCTGAATGGGTTGGAAAAGATCCATTCTGCTACGTTGGACGAGCCATGTGGTGCAGGAGCATTGCCGGCGATGGCTAATTGAGACATGCTGGAGTGGTCTTTGTGTGCGATTGTTCAGAGATGGAAAGAATGAGGTGCTGCTTCTTCACAACTTCGGCGAGACGACCATGAGCCAGGAATCTCAACAAGCGCACTTCTACACACAAGTCACAACAGATTCAATCACGCCCTGGCTTCACGTCGAGTACAACACGGACCGTGACGAAGAAGAAGAAGTGCCGAAACAGCATCCGGGGAGGGGGAAGCAGGAAGCCCCACGGGGAAGATGAAGGCTCCAGAACGTGGCTCTGAAACGCCTCTTGTCCTTCTCCACTCTTCTTGTCCGATAATGAACCGCATGCCGAGGCTCTCTCTGCCATGGCGAGTCTGATGCAATGAACTCATTCTGATGCTCTTCACCCTCAAAAACACCACATCATCATGAACACAGCACAAGCCAGACTCAAGGGGCTCTCACAACAGCTGCTCGGTAGTGTGACTACCCAGCCAGAAATAACACCGCTGCAGAAGGTGTTAGCGTCGAGTCCGGACGATGTGGTTATTACTTGTGCTCTTCGCACGCCGCTCACAAAGGCTGGCAAGGGCGGATTGAAGGATACTCTAGCTGATGACTTGCTCATCTCGATTTTGAAGGTGGGTAGTGACATCCTTTCGTGATGCTGGCTTGTAAAATGTGTTCGTGTGGCGAATCTGAGTTACGAGACAAGTCTTGAGATCAATTGACCAGCAAAAGTCCAATCCTCATATCATTCCCGAGTCGATGCCGCCTGAAATGCCGCGATTACCTCCTGCCTGTCCATCTCTACCGTCTTCGCTCTCGCCCCCTCCTACTAACACTTCTCAGTCAATCAAAGACACCTCCAATATCGACCCCTCGCTGGTCCAAGGTACGCCCCCAAGCATCCCCTCACCACATCCATCTAAACCTAACCCCTCCAGACGTCGCCGTCGGCAACGTCCTCCGCCCCTCCTCCGCCTACATGGCTCGTTCCGCCGTCCTTGCCGCCGGCTTCCCCTCTTCCACCGCCGCCTCCATCGTCAACCGCTTCTGCTCCTCCGGCCTCCTCGCGATCCAGCAAATCTCCACCGCGATATCCTGCGGCGTCATCGACGTGGGCATCGCCGCCGGCGTAGAAAGCATGAGCACGAATGCCGACGGCGGCGCGCCGGATAATCCGCCGCTGAGCGAAGCGATTCAGAGTCATCCGATTGCGAAGGATAATGTTATGCCGATGGGGTGGACGAGCGAGAATGTCGCGGGGGATTTCAATGTGAGTAGGGGCGCGATGGATGAGTTTGCAGCGAATTCTTTCCAGAAAGCGGAGAAGGCGCAGAAAGAAGGGTGGACTATGGATGAGATCGCGCCTGTGAGCACGACGTTTATGGACCCAAAGACGAAAGAGAAACGCGATGTTGTGGTCGATAGAGACGATGGCATCCGCGCGAACACAACAGCCGAAGGTCTGAGTAAAGTGCGTGCAGCGTTCCCACAGTGGGCGCCGAGTCATACTACTGGTGGCAATGCATCACAGATCACAGACGGAGCTGCGGCGGTGCTGCTGATGAAGCGCAGCACAGCCGAGGCTCTCGGCCAGGTGATTTTGGGGAAGATCGTACAGACTGCCATTGTTGGGCTGGAGCCAAGGATCATGGGTATTGGACCGTACTATGCCATTCCGAAGCTGCTGGAGAAGACGGGCGTGAAGCAGGAGGAGGTGGATGTGTTTGAGATTAATGAGGCGTTTGCGAGTATGGTATGTTATTGTTGGGCACAGATTGTGCTGCGATATGATGCAACGAATGTACGCTGACTAGAGGAATAATAGGGTGTCTACTGCACGCAGCAACTCAAACTGGACATGGCCAAGGTCAATCCCCGCGGCGGCGCGATCGCGTTGGGGCATCCGTTGGGGTGCACAGGAGTGCGTCAAGTGGTGACAGCGCTTTCGGAGCTGAAACGACAGGGGAAGAAGGTCGCTGTCACGTCGATGTGTGTCGGGACGGTGAGTCTTTTCTGCTCTGCTGTGATGTGATATTGTGTGATCAATTGTGTTACAAGAATCCACTTGGTATGTCAGTGTGAGTGTGAACTGTGCTGACCGGGTGTACAGGGAATGGGCATGGCGGGCTTGTTTATACGTGAAGCATGATGCTCGGTAGTGGGGTTGGTAGGTTTGGGTCCCATGATTTGGAATTGCACAGCCAGAGATAAGTACAATACCATCACAATCGTACATGAGTCCAAGTAAAGCTACGGCATTCTCTGTGATACACTCTCAATTGCCTCGGTGCGAAGGTCTCGTCGTGCCAAATTCATCCACAAGCGGGCTGTGTGACAGGCAATGATTTGCCCTTTCGGCACTCTTCTCGCAAGACTGCGGCATGGTCTAAACCATAAGAATTACATAGGGGGTGAGGACTTTGTAGATCAGTAGAGAGACGCTGGGATTGTATCGTCGAAAGGCATCGATATGCGTGAGATTTACCTCAATTTTTGTCTGTGCGTAAGGAATGATCGATGGTCTGATGGCATCATCGGCTTGTTTGTGTATGACTCTGTACTGTCACTGAATATGTGACTGAGCATAGATCTTTGCGAGATCCTCACGACCCTCTCCGCAGCATATTCACATTGCAGAGTTTCGAAGCAATACAGTGTGTAAGTGAATGGCCGAGACAATCACTTTGATAGCGATAACATGAGGCTCAATTTGTTCTGGGACGCACTCTTTTGCAACGGCGCGCTCTTTCGCAAAAGCGATTCCCCAAAATGACCAATACCGTCACATTGCCACAACCGTCCTCTCCCGTCCGCGCCTCTCACATCCTGTGCACGCTGCTGTTCTTGCTCCACCTTCTGAAAGTCTTGCCGTACTTCCAGAACACAATCCCGAATGCGCACCAAAGCGTGACGAGACCCATGTTGGTCATGATGGGCTTGACGTAGCCGCTCTGTTTGATCACGGATGTATTAGCTTCGCGTCTCTTCACTGCCGCTCTTTACGATACGCAAATATACCATATGGCTGGGGCTGGGGCGGCATACCTTTATGATCCAGGGCGTGATGAACACAGAGAATCCGTATCCCCAAACGTTCTTGTTGACAGTGACGGCGACGAGAAGACTGCCTGCGACGGGCTTGTAGCTGTCGATGGCGTAGGTTGTGACTGAGCATCATATATTAGCCGTCAATCTCGCAGCGGCATTTCGATGCACAACACTAGGGGTGGGGAGACCTACCGATCGAAGGCAGCGCCACAGTCTGGATACCCGCACACGTGTATCCAATAAAGACAATAACTTTCCAATTCCACTGGTATTGGTATCCAAAAGCGACGACGCAGTTTCCAATGACGTTGATAATCCAGTAGGGCAGAAGAGCGACAAGTCGGAACTCCGGCTCACGGATACCTCTGTTTCTCTTGGTGGCGCGCGCGGAGACCCAGTCACTGAGGGGTCCAGCGGTGGCTAGACCGATGAAGCCGCCGACGAGGATTGCAAAGTTCAGGAGACCGATTGTGGCGGGGTTGAAGTTGTAGGGTGGTGCAGCGAAAACCTGTTCGTCATGTTAAGCAGGGTGGAAAAAAAGAAAAGAAAAGGTCAGATGCTCACCTGCGACTGCGTCAAGTTCAGCGTCAAGAACGTGCTACATGCCCAAGACGTGACAAAAGAAGCAAACTCCGCAATAGGGAACGCGAGCATCTTCCAGGGAACCCAGAAGGAGAGAGCTAGATCAGCAAGAGGCTTTTCGCTCAGTTGGTAGGCGCCCCATTGCGCTTTGGAGGGCGAGCCGCGGCCGAGGTAGGGATCGCGGGCTGCGGTCGGAACGTGGGCGAGGTTGTTGTAGGTGCTGGCAGCGGTAGTGGTGCGGTCGAGGTCGGACATTTCGATGGTTGTGGCGCCAAAGGCACCCTTCATGGGAATCTCTTCTTTGGAAGATGGAGAGGACGAAGAGGCTTTGAGGGAGTGCTCGGCTGCAACGGTGTGGCGATGGTACTTTGTCTCCGGGAAGCCGAAAACAAGCTATACGCATGTCAGTATGCGTGTGTCAGAAGAGTAGTGGAAGGTCATACCATGATCAAGCTAAGCGCACACATGCCCGTGAACATCCACCAGAAATTCCTCCAGCCTACGGCGGCCGACATTGCTCCGGCAATGATGGGGCCGACCATTAGAGAGCCCTTGATATACAGTCAGCTTGTACTTCGGGGCGTGGTGGATGTCATATCAATACTGACCATATACACGACCCAGTACAGGGTGTTCCACTTTCCACGATCGTGGAGGAAGAAGATGTCTGTGACAACGGCGGGCGAAAGTGTCTCGGCGGGTCCTGCTCCCAAACCATTAAGGATGCAAGCTCCCATGAACGAGTTGTAAGTTTGAGCCTTTGCGCGCCAGATGGCAGATCCCAGGCAGATGAGCTGACTGGCAATATATGCCGGACGTCTCCCAAAGGACGTGCTGATAGGTACCCTACAATCATGAATACATGCAAAGGTATACTTCAAGAGTATTACATACCAAACGAAATTGGAGAAACCAAGGACCAGAATGGCATTTCCTGTAAAGGCGACGGCTCCAGCGAGACTGCAGTTCCATTCTGCAATGTAATACGGAAACATGGGCGCCAGTGCCAGGGGTCCGAATCCTTGCGAGAAAGTTGCGAACAAGGATGCAGTGATGGCACAGCCTGGGAAGTTGTTAGACCTGATTGTGCATTAATTGATGACATAAAATGTTCACCGACCTTTCCAGAATGGGCTCCAGTTTAGAGGCTGTCACAGCAGTCAGCATGAAAATCTAGCTGTACAATAAAATCGCTTTCACAAACATCATGCGGGTCGTCTGAAGGTTGAGGCACCAAGACATTGTCATTGCCGGTTCCTTTCACGAAGTGGTGGGAACCAATATCTGCCATGATCTCCGTGCCGGGGAGAATCTCCATGTGCAGCTCCTCCTCGATGGCATGAAGCTCCTGCGTAAGAGTTAGTAGGAGTATCCAGGACAATGATACTCTGTGGAATGACGGACTCTCTCGTCTCCTGCTACCTCCATCTTGGCTGTATTTGTATGGTGCCTGCGGGTTCGTTGAAGGGTAACGTCTCAATGACCGGGTGAAATAAATGATAGTGATATATGAGTGAATGGCGGAAGGTGATTAGGAAAGAGGAGAAGAGAACGATTGTATGAGTGAAAGATGTGAAGCAGGAGGAGGAGGATGTGTAGACGGGACGACACGAGATTAAGTGCAAATCCTGGCCACGCGCAAGGCTGCATGGGCAATGGAGCAAGGGGAAGTCAGCCCCCGGTCTAGATGCAGATCCCACGGTTCTCTCCGCAGCCGAAGATCTTACGACGTGGGGCCCCGGACTGATGAGCAACGACACCAATCAAAACGTGGAGATTCCCCATGCCAAAGAATCCTACACCAGATCCTGATTACGATCATCTGATCTCCGCCTGTCCGTTCCAGGCGTGCCGGTGTCGGCTGTTCGAGACGGCATGTCAATTGCTGTACCTCTCTATTGCTTCAATACCATGGTGAACTATAGATGCTGCCTGTATCTGGCATAGCAGCCATCCGCCCACGTCGAGCCAGTCAGAAGGACCATGGTCCGTCTGTGTATCGTGTACTATATCGGACCTCGCACTTCGCACTTGGCGCTATGAGTAACGACCAAGGTAATCACAGCCAACTCAGAGACGGAAATTGTGGCTCACTAATCTTAAGATCACTGAGCAAGTCATGCGGTTGTCCACAAGTCTGGCACGTCGCCTGATCTGAGCGCGTCTTTAGCATCACCGCCCTGTGGAAGTGCTTCGTGAGTAGTTTGCTGCATCGCATTGTTATAAGGCGAACGTCTCCTGATCGGTCCCTGGCGACAGACTGGACGGCATTCTGCGCATCCAGCAATCTCTGCCTCATGTCCTCTGCAACGCACGGAAACCACACAGAGCACGCTGAGTCAGCGCCATGATTGTATGAGCCTTGAATGGCATTAGTGTTGTTTATTCATTCGACCATCCCGACAAGATGGATCCCTGCTGCACGGTGCTGGGTGATATAGTCCGTGGAAACGACGGCAGCTTTGCTGGTGGAAGTCAAATGGTTGATTCTTGCATTATGCGAGACATCTGGTGAATCTGATAACTGTATACACTCGTCCGCAAAGATCGGACGTGATGTGTCTGAAGATCGCCTGAACGTGTTGGGGGCACACTATCGACTTCGCTTCGTCCATGGGAGTCACTGTCGTGGGCACCAATGCTGGAAGCACTCGGACGGCTGGAGGTGCAAACTCGGCTTCTACATGTACTGATACTACCTGAAGCCAAAAAGCCGCAGGATTACAACGGCCTCGGCGCAACTGTCATGTTCACGGACGTAACAATCACGCGATTGCGTATTGTTGGATTGTGGATGTTTGAGGAGTGTCTCAAGGGTGAGGTGAAGAGTCAATGAGTGAATGAGTGTGTTGTCGTCACCACTTGAGGCGTTAGTGCAAGATGCGGATTGATGGAGTAGCAGGAGATGTGTAGAAGGAGATTAGCATTTGGGTTGCTTAGGATTTGGAGTCAGTGTTTGAGTGTCGGTGCTTAGGAAGAATGTGACTTCTGGGTGGAAGTGCTTTTTCAAACATTTCCCTAAGGTCGAATGAATGAATGTGAAAGTCAACAATATCCAATGCATGGTCACTATCATGATTCCATTTAAGCCTGAGTGCGAGATAATTCAAGACCTGTTGGCGTCTTGCTGGAAGAGACGACTTTGTTCAGCCTATCGACATCTCAACGCTAAGCGGAAGCGATTTCTATCTTATAATTATGCCTCTCGAATGTTGTGAGGGGCACCCAGGGACACGAAGGAATCGTCACGGCAGAGTGTGGTTTTGGGTCGAGAGGAAATCCTCAGCTAGCGCATCGTAGCTTACTTTGTCAGTCATGTCGATTCGACGAAGGACGATTCTCGACGAGTTACTAGCACGTTACTGTACGAGGTCACGACATTTTGGGTATCAAACCTGCACGACGGGGCTGTTTGGGCTTATCAATCTGGCATTGCTTTTGTTGTGTGGCATTGACCGACGTATCTCGTGTACTCAGTAATTACATTTTATATTATCGTAATGGCTTCGCTTTTATTCAACCCCATGATCATGCCAATACTTCATTGCTCAAGGGGCTCTTCTTCTTTGGCATCGACTCTGACACCCACCCTTTCAAACCCACCTTGTCCATAGTCCTTGCGCCGACAGCATCCCACTCCAATCCACCGCGAGGCGTAGCCGAAACTGTTGATGCCTCAGACGCTTGCTGCAATGTATATTCGCGGCTATCATCCTCCTCTTCTATCCACCCCCTAGCCATAAGTTTAAGTTGCCTATGCTTCCTAGCCCTAGCCTCGATTTCATTCAAAGCCAGCAATTCCGAACGGGCATCACGTCGCCTTTTTAGCACGCTTCTGTTTTCATGTCCCTTCCTGTGTTCGGCGGCCTTGAGGTTCTTCAATGCTCTGACGCGTGCGTGCAGCATCGGAATCTGCTGTCCGGAGTTCATGTAGAGTTTGCGGTATGTGCCGAGGGCGACGTGCGAGCCATGTTGTTGTCCGCGTGGAAATGGCCTATTCACCTTTGATTGCAGGTTCTCTCTGTATGTAGCTCGCTTGTGAGGCGGTATGCTGGCGACGACCTGGGCGGTGGTAGGATATGGCATGCGCCCCTCTATCTCGCGCTGACGCTCGATTTGCAGACCCTCCTTGGCGAGGTGTATGCTTGCAATATGGCGTTCGTCTGAGCCAGTGGCGGGTACTTCGCCCCTGCTTTGCTGTCCTTCGGACTCTGCATTGGTCAACAGCCTTCTTTGATCTTCACTGAGCAACTTCTGGTCTTTAGCGGCGGCACGCGATCGTGCTATAGTCTGGTTAGTGCCTTCAGCTGTTATAGGAATGAAATCCTTACCTGGTCCATCATTCTTGCCATTCAGATGTGGTCGTTGGTAGGTATGTTGTGCTATCTCGCTCTGGAGGCTGGTTGCGCCGAGGAGAGTGCTGTAGGGAGCGTAAATGACGACTGGCTGAAGGCTGACTGCACCGAGGAGATTACCATGCGAGATATTGGCCATGATTAGTTGTTGCTCTACTCGTAATTCTTCTTGCAGGCTCGATTGTGATATTCGCAGGATCAGCTGTGATGGTCGAGATTCGTTTCTGCCTGAAGAGTGCCGTCTTTGAGTTGAGCGATGGAGATAATATGAAAGAGGTAGAGGAGCAGACTATAAAGATGTCATATCGTCCAGTCTGAGCGCCTGCTGCGGTCAGTATAAGCTTCGACGATACCCCACAGACATGTACGATGGTAGCTAAAGTCTGTTGTCAATCTGTGGCACTGTCACGCATATCATGATGGAAATCGCAAGAATATCACTGGACAACCATTATGACTGCTTTGTGTTGAGTGTCTTCTCATAGATATTTCGCTATACTATTCGACACACTGGTCTTGGCTTGCTTGGTTCGGTGACTGCTGCGCGACAATACAGAGCACAGATGAATGAACATTGTGGATATCAGGTTTGAGCCTCAATATTGAGATGGATGTTCTGAGAAAAAGGTTTGAGGACGAAGAAGGGAACAGCATATTAGGGGTCGACCTGAATTGAGACGCCCCCCTTTTACAATGTGTTGCTATGCGCGGCGGGCAGGTGTCAACAAAGGAGGCCAGGCGCGTACAGGAGATCGATCTCTTCGGAGGAATTCAGGCCAATAACCCTTGCTAGAGAGTCCGCATGGATATTCAACTGTAGTCGCAAGGTCTGTCTTATCGTCGCCATTTTCTGCTTGCTACTGCGTACGTCTGCCTCTGTAACAATCGAATCTTGAAAAAGAAGGGTTCAGCCGCGTGCTAGCGCGATCTGTCTGTGTGCGCCAAGGAGTATAGCAGCGCGGGCCTCAATCTAAAAAGATGGCGGCAACAAACAACTTCGATAGCAAGCGTCCAGGCTACAGCACAGTGCCATTGTCTACCGATACCTCGTATAACCCGCGCCGACCGCTGTCTGGTAACAACAGCAATAGCTCCGCAACAGCTCCTGTCATTACGTCCTTGCCGTTCGAAACCTCAAACAACAAAGTCAGATCCTCGGTGAGCGAGCTCGCAAAAGCGTTCGAAGCGCCGGCCGTCTCACGCTTCAACCCACCCAGCATTAGCAGTCGCTCCTTCTCTCCTACACGAGCGCCACATCCACCACCAGCTGTACCCATACCTCAACCGCCATTCAGCTCATCAAACCACCAAACACATCCCAGTCTGCCCTCTTTGCAGTCATTCCAACAGTATCAGGCACAAATGGAGTACAATCAGGACACAAGCTACTCAGGAGGATATGACGCGAATCATATGCCGTACGAGGAGGGTCAACGAAGAATGGCAGAATATAGGACACATAGCGCGGCATCTTCCTCGAGATCGAGACAACAATACGGACAACCTCCTAATCTGATACCTGTGCCACCACCACATGCTTATGCTCACTCTGGACGTTCCGCTGAAAGTTCACCGGAAAGAGGCTATTCACCAGCAAGAAGCTACAGAGATGAACGATCGCCCTCTCCATCCAAGATGCACGGCCAACAGCGACCTGGAGTGCCGCATATGCAGTCATACTCGTCGACAAACAATCTCCTTGGTGCAGCCGCAGCCCCTGGTCTCTCAGCAATGGCAAATGGTAGACCCAGCAGTCGTGGTTTGAATCAGCAAGGCTACCTCGATACCAGACCAGGTAGTCTTTACAGGGATAGTGGCTCTGACCTTGGCTCATCATACTCTCCATCAGTCCTCACGCCGAACAACGCAGCATCCGCAGGTCTTGGTACGATAGATCCAATGGAGATCATTGACGATGATGTGGACGACCCAATACTGAACAGGAAAAAGGCGGCTTCGTCGTATGTTGGATTTGGGAATACATCTACCAGCGCTTTATACAATTCCATTCCAGGAGCCGAGAAGCCAGCAGGTGCAAGGTTTACCAGGCCACCACCACGGAAGACAAATAAAGCATTCAAAGCTGTCTTCTGGGGACTTGCGGTGTTTGTGGTGGTAGGCATAGTTGCTGGTGTGGTAGCATTCGTGCTCGTTAGTCAAAAAGCGAATAACAAGGATCTTGGGGAGGAAGCAGGCACATATGCTGGTATATTTGGCTCGTCTTCTGGAAACAACAGCACAAGCAGCTCATCTTCAGGCGGCAACAGTGACCTCACGAAGTCATCGCCAGAGATTGTCGCCCTCATGAACAACGAAGACCTTCACAAAGTCTTCCCTGGCATTGATTACACTCCGCAGAACGCTCAGTGGCCGGCATGTCTCACGAATCCGCCATCTCAAGACAACGTCACAAAGGACATCGCCATTATTTCTCAACTTGCCCCTGCAGTTCGCCTCTACGGTACCGACTGCAATCAGACCGAGCTCGTCCTGACAGCGATCTCGGCTCTTGGCCTCCAGGACTCACTCAAGCTATGGGCAGCTGTCTGGCTGGAAAATAACAGCACGACCAATACACGACAACTATCACAGATGTACAACGTGCTCGCTTCCCACGGCACATCTCAAATCGCCGGCGTCATCATCGGCAACGAAGTCCTCTACCGAAAAGACATGACCGAATCCCAGCTGATCGGCAACATAACCAGCTTCCGCTCCAACCTCACGACACTATATCCTGGTGCTACCACCATCAAAGTAGGCACGTCCGACCTCGGCTCATCTTGGACGCCCACGCTTGCCACCGCTGTCGACGTGGTCATGTCGAACATCCACCCGTTCTTCGGTGGTGTTCCTGCCGCGCAGGCTGCAGCGTGGACGTGGGAGTTCTTCCAAACGAATGATGTCCCTGTGAGTGCTGGTATGACGGGGAAGCAGCAGATTATTGCCGAGACAGGATGGCCCAGTGGAGGCGGCAATGATTGTGGAAGTGACGCGGCGTGTGCAAGTAGTACTGATGGAGCTGTTGCTGGCATTGGGGAAATGAATACGTTCTTGGGAGAGTGGGTGTGTCAATCGTTGGCGAATGGGACGGAGTATTTCTGGTGAGTGAAGCTTTGCAGCTGTTTGGACACGATACTGACAAGTGACAGGTTCGAAATCTTCGATGAGCCTTGGAAGTACACGTATAACACGCCGACACAACAATGGGAGACGCAGTGGGGGCTTATGGATTCGAACAGAGTGCTCAAGCCGAATGTCACAATCCCCAGCTGTGGTGGCAAGACTGCGTCGTGAGGCAGAAGGTCATAGGACGCTGGCAGCTGTGGCGGATCGTACGAAGGGGCGAGGAGATGCATGTGATTACGTTCTCATCAAGCTTCACAACATTGGCGGTCCTCGGGTTGAGCATGTTATCTGTATTTAGTTTCTGTTTGGCACATTTTTTTGCATGGCATTGCGTTGCATTGCATACTGCATAGCATATTATCGTCAAGATTTGAATTTTGGAAGAAGTGAACTGGCAGCTTCAAATCAAAATTACTCAATGCGTCTCCCTTTGAGGCAGCAACTGTAAAGTGACCAGTAGCCTCTCTCCACCTATCTCTTCTGCTCCCATCCTCCGCGCCCGTGTTCTGCTGAGCAGGTACTGTAATGTTTCAATCTGGGGTGACAACCACGAAGTTGGAGATGGGGAAAGTAGAAAGATCCGAGCACGATGCAATTCGAGCACGATCACATTCAGCTCGTGCACAAGAGAACTCCAGTCCTCCTTTCCCCCAAGGAGAGATCACGATCCTTTCGGTCTTATAGACTTGAATGTCACTTGTTGTGCAGTAATTCTTGCCGCCGAGAGCCAAGAGAAGATGTCGTTCATCACCCAGCGATTGACTTTCTTAGCGCGGTTGAGGTTCTAGCAACGTCTGTTGGTAAACAGCTTGATACTTAAGACAGCACTTATCCCGGCTCACTCCCCTCCTCCTCCAACCATCTCACCACAAATCAAACTCTCCACTTCCCTCTTACCATCGTCACTTATGTCTTATGGACTTTGACGGACGGGTACCGATACCTTTCAGTGTATTCCCTTCCAGCTACCGGAACGAAGGGACGACCACCGAAGAGCAGAAGACAGAACAGAACATCACCGACACCCGCTACGCCTCCCGATACTCCGCCGTCAATCCCATTCGTGGCAATACTGAGACGTTCCGCAAGAAGACAAGAGTCTTTGAAGAGCAAGATCGATACCCCGAACGCAGGTATCACGAGACGGACGTGAAGATTGACTTTGAAGAGGCTCGGAACAGGAGACCTTATCACAGAGACGAAGAGATTCGCATCGACGAAGTCAGGAAAACACATCATCATCGTGACGGTACTGTTGACGTCGAGGTCGATACTGAACGCAGGCAGTAAGCAGACCTCGTTTCTTCGTAGAGGTAGCTCAATTAATGCCCACAGATTCGAAAGACCTCATCACCAGCACCAGCATCGTGAGTCTGATACCCGCATCGAGACAGACGAGAAGATTGTCAACAAAGACCGCATCACCACTCAAGAAGCACCTCGATACAAGCATCACTCTCTCAATATGGGCTACTACGACGAAGATGGTCACTACCACTCGTGAGATTAAGCACACATGCACGACCCATTCGATCCCGCTAACACATTTCTAAAGCCTCCGTCATGGACTACATCGTGCCGCCGACCGAGTCCTCCACCCCTTCCGCGACGAAGTCAAAGAAGAGATTGATATCAACGTGAACGCCGCCGGTCATCGCTCTTCTTCGACTGAGCCCGCCCGCTACACCTCTGATCGCCCAGTCGGCATTCCGCACACAATCACAATTCCCAGCCACCACATCCACATAGGTGACCTCTTGATCCTGCAAGGCCGTCCCTGCCAGGTCATCAAGATCACCGTGTCCAGCCAGACGGGCCAATACCGCTACCTGGGTGTCGGATTGTTCGACAAGCAGATGTATGAGGAGACCAGCTTCGCATCGAACCCATCGCCATCCGTGTACGTGCAGAACATGCTCGGTCCAGTCTTCAAGCAGTATCGTGTCCTTGATGTCCGTCGTGATGGCAGCGTGGTTGCGATGACGGAGTCTGGTGACATCAAGCAGGACCTGCCTGTGCTTGCGCAAGGTGGTCTACTTCGTCGTCTCTCGGATGCATTCGCCAATGGACGCGGCAGTGTGCGTGTCTTGGTGATCAAGGATGCTGGAAGGGAAATGGCTGTGGACATGAAGGTCCTGTATGGTGCCAGTCTCTAGAGGCGAGGTGGAAAGCATTTCGATTCTTGAACACAATAGGGAGGACAGGATAGGATAGGATCGGAAAGTGTATAGTAATGGAACCGCAGCAAGCATGCACATAGCACAGCCCTGAGCCAGTCGGGTTTTGAACCGTGAGCCTGTCAGCCGTAGATAGCATTGATCGCATTGGCCTCACACATTTCCTTACCTTTTCGTCATTTCGTTGTTATTGCAAAACGAGGCTGTGCCATCTCGTCTCATCGAGACCTATAACAATGCCTTTGTCTTCAAATTCCGCTGCTGTCTCATCTGTGCTTGGATGGGCTGAGTAAGTCCGAGAGTCGCTATTGCATCAAGTCCTAAGGGGCCCCCCCCCCACCTTGACGTCGTCTCATCCAGGTCCAATTCAGAATTTGTGATCAACTAGAAACAACACTGCTGTGCAATCACACGACCGTGCCTAGGTTCGACTTGTTCACACTCTCTTGCCGAGGCTAGGCTCTGCAGCCTCACCACTCCGGACGACATGCATCGCTCATCATCGCGCCGGTCTCCTCCACCCTCGAAGCCACGAGCTGGTGGGGTGATCCTCGAGTCTGTCGAAACCTGGAAAGATGGGAGACCAGTCGCAACACAGATATTTACCTCTGCGGACACAAGACCGACGATACATCATGCTCCTTCTCGAAGCCAGACAATTGCATCCTCTTCGTCCGCGGCGCACAGCAAGGCTGTCGTTCGTTCCGCTTCCACAAGACATCCTAATCCATCGCTGGTGTCCTCGCGAAACCCCGACTATTCCGTGCCACAGAGTTCAACCACAACCAAGAAGATTGTCTACACTTATCCAGAACCACCGCGACCAGCCGAGCCCAGGCATCACACAAGAAAACCAAGTGTTGAGCCAGCACCGAGAGGTCCTCCACCTGTTTCAAGGAGTGGACGAGGATATCTAGATAATGGCAGATCACGAGGACTCGCGAGTCAAGATGATTACAGCTACACGAGCGCTCGCGATATGTACGAAACCACCGAGCCTAAGTCGAGCAGGGTTCGTAGAGGTAGTGTAGATGCTGCTGCCAATCGGGAGAGAGAACGTACCTCCACTGCTTTGGAATCGTTCCCGCCAGCTGGAAGATCAAGCGCAAGAGATGGGCCACCTCCGACGACCCGAGGACTCGACAGGATCATAGATGGCGCTGGGATCAGTCGACATAGCAGTCTGCGAGACTCGAGGAGGCACTCCCCATCACGGCGCACGAGAGAACCTGTCTATGGGTCCGACGATGATATGGCACCGCGGTTCAAGAGAACAACGACGATGCCTGTGGAAGCTTTGGCGTACGACCGATCATATCCAACCAGGGATGCATACGACGACCGCAGACCTGCGCGAAGACTATCACCACCAGAAGAACGTCGCGCAGACCGCAGCGTTGAAAGGCGAGGATTTGGGGTAAGACCAGGAGCCAGCGACTATCGTGGATATGCAAGAGAGGAAGCACCTTTGCAAGCACTTCCGCCTTCTTCGGCTTTGCGGGCCACGCCCCAGGAGCGTGTCGACCCGCGAGACTACCTGCCAGAGGCAGTGCAGCAGGATCGACGACGAGACTATCCACCAGATCCGCGTGCTGCACCTCGACAACAGAATTACGAAGATGACAGGGATTACGACCGTCGTGAAGCGCAACGGGAGCTACCACGAAGGCATGATTATGATGATCCTGGAAGAGGAGGGAGGAACAACACTCAGAGACGGTATCAAGATGATGAAGGATTGTACGAGGACGATTACGATTCACGAGATCGACGCCAGGAGAGACAAGACTACCCAGACAATGCTAGACGAGATAGGAACGAAGACATACGACGAGCGCATCGTGACGAATTGGCAGCCGGAGCAGAAGCCGCGCTCGCCGCAGGAGGCGCTGCTTATGGAGTCAACGCCATCAGAAGAGAGCGGGATGACAAAGAGCGACGTGGTCCACCTGAAAGAGATCTCAGAGATGATGACCAAAGACGGCATAGGAATGCGGAACGGGAGGCGGAAAGGCCGCAGGAAAGAGAGACAAGAGAGTCCGAGAGGGACGTGGATGCACGTCCTGTCAAGACGAGACCTGCTCAATCTCCACCCGACACAAGAGACGCAAGACCAGCACTGGAGCCGGACTCTCCCGAACAGCCACGACATCGTAGTTATGTGACAGACAACGATCCTTCCAGATCTGATGGTCCTCGAAGTCCGCCTGCTGTTGCGGCTGACCCGGATGAAGAGTATCGCCGCCGTCTTGAGCAGGAAGCCCAAAAGCTCTCGGCGCCGTCAACGCCCGCGCCTGCACGGGAAGACATCAATGCCCGCGAAGTGCCTGGTGGTTACCCTCGAGACGACCCTGCTCCTGACTCTCGGCATCGCTACATGCCCCCAGATGCACGTCCACATCCCATCGACGGTGACGAGCCCGCGGACTCCCTCGTACTGGCACGTACCAACCCGCCAGCATTCTCGACCAACCCCATCTACACCGAACCACATAACGACCCAGCTCTGGCTGTCCCGCCTGATCCCGATCGCTCTGATAACCGTGTCCGAATCATCGACCCCGCCGCTCCAGCTCCAAAAGGCATACTCCGCAAACCTACGACCAAGTTTCCCGATCACCCAGCTGGCATCCGCGAAGGTGTAGCACCACTAGACAAGGAGAAGGCCAAGACCACAGGAGCGCCTCCGGATGCGAAATGGACAAAGATTGATCGCAGACTTGTGAATCCGGATGCGCTGGATGAGGCGCAGGAGAGGTATGAGGAGAGGGATGAGTGCGTGATTGTGCTGAGGGTGCTGAGTAAAGATGAGATTCAGACGCTGGCGGATCGCACGAAGGAGTTGAGGGATGCACGGTATGAGAGGAGAAGGAGAAAGGGGGACGGCGGGAGTGAAGAGGATAGGCCGAAGCAGATTGGGTGGAACGGTGATGAGAGCGGTCGATAATTGGTTATGAGTAAATATATCTGGGTAGAATTGTGTATTGCAATGTTAGATTCTGCAGAGCACCTCCAAGATGACCAGACCATTGTCCGCAGCGACCGCCTATGCCACATATGTCCCATCTACCTACCTTTGTGCCAGAAGAACCGAATTCGGACGGTCAATTGCCTGAAGGAATTGGCAAGTCATGGTGGCAAAATCCGGAGAAAAAGGAGGCTGGACAACAACACGATCCTGCCCTGTCGATACAGGTGTGAGAAATGCCCGCCTAACTGCTAATTCATGACTAGGTCCATACAACTCTGGTTTACACACTGCAAAAGACTGAGACACTGGTATCGTACCGTTGTTCACACCTCTGTAAATCTCTTTGTGTCCTCTTCCTGTTCTCAGCAGCAACAAGCAGTTGTGCGAGGAACAGATCCTCCATTTGCATCAAAACAGTTCCGTTTAGCTTTGTGATATTTCATTCGGTCACGTTCTCAACGAGAGTCTGACATCGAGCTGCCAGACTGAAGTGCTGTATCGCAGTCGTTGACGCTCGTCAGTCCGTTCGAAACACCACCAATAGCTATGGCGCCAGGTACGCTTCTACAGCTTGCACAAAACACGGCGGAAGCTTGAACTGACTCCGACGATGACAGAGACCACTAAGCATGTGCCGTTGACATGTCATGGGCATTCAAGGCCTGTGACCCATATCAGCTTCTCAGCTGTCACGAATGATGATCAATACTATCTCGTATCAGCGTGCAAAGGTTAGAGTTTGAGCTATTTTGGAACAAACTTGAGACAGGGCTGAATCTATGAACAGACAATAATCCCATGCTGCGGGACGGTATCACTGGCGACTGGTGAGCCTGTCAAGGTGTAGAACTACTATGTAAGATTGACATTATCAGGATTGGAACGTTCCTTGGCCACAAAGGTGCTGTCTGGCAAGCACGACTATCAGGAGATGCCAGTCTTGCTGTGACTGGATCTGCAGACTTTTCCGCGTACGCACCGTTTATTGTACATGCCCGACGACCACTCCTAACACATCTACTAGCAAAGTATGGGATACGCACACAGGAGAAGCCCTTCATACACTACAACACAACCACATTGTCCGTGCCGTTGCATTTCCCTCGACATCTTCTCCGCAGGTGCTCGCCACAGGCGGCGCAGAGAAACGTCTCCGTATTTTCGACCTCAACAGAAATAGCAGCAGTACATCATCTTCGAACGGGACATCCTCCGCCGTGCCAACAAGCACCGAGATTGGTGAAGGCGCGCACACCAGCACGATCAAGTCCATTGTATGGACACCAAACGACCCCAACATCCTCATCACAGCCGCCGACGACAAAAAGATACGCTGGTGGGACCTCCGCAGCCGAACGTCAATCGCAGGTTACACAGTCGAGGGCTCCATCGGTTCCTGCGAGATCAACACCTCAACTGCGCGTTCCTCGGCCACGCCCACCTCCGCCAGCAACAGCATCCTGAGTGTCGCAGCAGGCAAGTCTGTCTACTTCTTCGACGGTGCCGGACTCCCCGGGACGCTGCTTAAAAGCCACACCCTGCCGCAGCAGGTCGATTGTGTTGCGATCAATATGGCTGAAGGCAAGTTTGTCACTGGCGGAGGCGGCGATACGTGGGTGCATGTGTATGATTTTGAGAAGGGGGAGGAGCTGGAGATCGGGAAGGGACATCATGGGCCGGTGTGGAGTGTGGCGTATAGCCCGGATGGAAGGCTGTATGCGACAGGAAGTGAAGATGGGACGATCAAGTTGTGGAAGAACACGGCGGGACAGTATGGGCTGTGGCGATGATGGAGATTGGGAGACTGTGAGAATCATCTCTTGAGGCTGTATGAAGTTGGTGTCGCCATGTCCATGTTCATATGCCCACAGCAGGCTCGGTTCTTTCGCCGTAAGGTCGTCGCCACCACGGAGGTCCAGCATGCCGCCGTCAACTCACGCTCACGGTGACTCACAATAACAGCGTCGTGGCAGTTGTCTCTTCGGCCTGATGGGACTATCAGGTAGCAAGAGTGGAAGACGAAGTTACTCCCTTCATACTCGAGAGCCAATCCAACATGCAAGGATAGCCCGAATAGTGTGTACAGAGCGACGCGACGCTACGTCGCATCAATCGCAAACGTCGTCAGGTGCGAGACTATGTATCACTATCGTCACAAGACAGACTACCAATGAAGACTCTCACACTTCCGCGGAGGTGCCTTGAAGGTTTCAAAGTGTTCCGTATAGCAACAAAGAGTGTCCTTCGGCCTGAAAATCAGTCACGTGGTGGGTCGGAGACCACCGGATAAAGAGCATCATCCGCCCATTAGTGGGGGTTGACGTTGGGACGTGGCGTAACAAATTAAGTGATAGCGAACGAAACAATCCAGCCTATATCAGTCTTTCTTTTCTTCTTCATCAATTGATACACCACCTGCAAATCGCATACCCTCTATAAAACCTCATACCAACTCATACATCATGCCTAACTCTCTCGACCAGCTCAAGGCCACCGGCACCGTACGTCTTCTGTCCTTTCTCCGGGAAATACCCCGCCATGATTTCCAATGCGACGAAGAAGAGTCATCATAGCTAATAACTCATTATCAACTCAGACCGTCGTCTGTGACTCTGGAGACTTCGGCTCGATCGCCAAGTACAAGCCCCAAGATGCCACCACCAACCCTTCGCTCATTCTCGCCGCGGCCAAGATGCCAGAGTACGCAAAGTTGATCGACACATCCATCAAGTATGGAAAGGAGCACGGAAAGAACGAGGATGACCAGATCGACGCCGCCCTTGACCGCCTGCTCGTCGAGTTCGGTCGCGAGATCCTCCAGATTGTCCCAGGCAAGGTCTCCACTGAGGTCGACGCCCGCTTCTCTTTCTCCACTGAGGCTACCGTGAAGAAGGCTCTTCACATCATTGACGTACGTCATCTGCCAGTTGGAGCGCCAACAAACATACTCACACCTCATCTAGCTTTACAAAGAGCAGGGCATTGACAAGTCCCGTGTTCTCATCAAGATTGCATCCACATACGAGGGTATCAAGGCCGCCGAGATCCTCCAGAAGAAGCACCAGATCAACTGCAACTTAACCCTACTCTTCTCGCAAGTTCAGGCCGTTGCCGCCGCCGAGGCTGGCGCTTTCCTCATCTCTCCCTTTGTTGGCCGCATTCTTGACTGGTTCAAGGCATCGACGAAGAAGGAGTACTCTGCCCACGAGGACCCCGGTGTTAAGTCCGTGCAGAACATCTTCAACTACTACAAGAAGCACGGATATGAGACTATTGTCATGGGTGCTTCTTTCAGAAGTGTCGGCGAGGTCACTGAGCTCGCTGGATGTGACTACCTCACCATTGCCGTACGTTTCGCTTGTTCATCTCTATTCTGGTTGCTAGTCCATTCACTGACATATCGCAGCCCGCCCTCCTTGAGAAGCTCTACAACTCCGAGGACAAAGTGCCGGCAAAGCTCAACGCCAAGGATGCACAGAGCCTTGACCTTCCCAAGCTCGAGTACCTTAACGACGAATCCAAGTACCGCTTCGACTTCAACGAGGACCAGATGGCTGTTGAGAAGCTCCGTGATGGTATCTCGTCGTTTGCAGCTGCTGCCAACCAGCTCAAGGACATTGTCAAGCAGAAGATGTTCGCGTAGAATGTTTCATTCGAGAGGGCGGGACAAGCGCCTTGGGATCGTGATATGCATGGATGACCTGCTGGAGGCAGAACCAAAGCGGAATGAACATCTGTAACACCTTTTTCATGCTTTGGAAATCAGGCAACGACGAATGGCATATAATAATACCTCCACACTATTGTTAAACTGATGAACCCCGTGACTCCAATATTGCCAGCTAGCGCTCTGTTGTCCTCCACGTCATTATCGTCTTGCCCCGCGTTCTCAACTCCCATGTCTCGTCCCATCATTCATCTTCCGGAGGTGTTCTTCTCTCCTCGACCACAACACTACCACCACCTCCTCCGAACATCTAATCCGTCCCCAGTCGCCAACATGCCAGCAGTGAGCACCTCGCCCTTCCTCACCACCATCCCTCTTCTTTCCATCTCCCCATACACTAACCACCTTCCCCCTTCCCCTCTAGATCAAGCAAATCCTCTTCGACTGCGACAACACGCTCGTCCTTTCCGAAGTCCTCGCCTTCGAAGCCTGCGCCGAACTCTCCAACGAGATCCTCCAAAAGCAATCCATCCCAGACCGCTACACCGGTCCCCAACTGATGCGCGAATTCGTCGGCCAGAACTTCCGCGGCATGCTCAAAGGGCTGCAAACGCGCTTTTCCTTCACCCTCCCGCAGGCCGAGGAAGACAGCTACGTGGAGAGGGAGCTGGGCAAGGTCATTGAGAAACTGAATGCCAAGGCCGAGCCCTGCGTCGGCGTGATGCCCGAGCTGGAGAAGTTGAGCAAGGAGAAGAAATACGGTCTCGCCGTGGTCAGTTCCAGCGCGCTGAGCCGCGTGCAAGCCAGCATCAAGAAGACAAACATGGCGCACTATTTCCCCTCCGACCATGTCTTCAGCGCGGCGACGAGTCTGCCCAAGCCGACGAGTAAGCCGGATCCGGCGGTGTATCTGCATGCGTGCAAGGTTATTGGCGTGGAGCCGGGGCACTGCGTGGCGGTGGAGGATAGTAAGAGCGGGGCTACGGCGGCGAAGAGGGCGGGTATTCCGTTGATTGGGTACGTGGGCAGTTATGAGGATGAGGGGTTGGAGCATATGGCGAAGATTGAGAAGATGTTGGTGGAGGAGTGTGGAGCGGTGGCGGTGATGCGGAATTGGAACGAATTTGAGGAGTGCTTGAGGAAGGTTGAGGAGTCGTAGGGTAGGGTGAGTGTATGGGGACGAAGTGTAAATACGATATATGACATTCCTCCTACTACCATCGAGACACAGTGACGCGATTCTCCAAAGACCTGATGCCTACACCTGATTCCAGCATCGACCAGCGGGCAACACACCGGCTACAATTCTCACGAAACCCTGTGTACACACGGCCGGGTCACTATAAAGTGCACCACCGCCACCACCTCGAGCAGAAATCCTCCCGCTTCCCGTCACCGCCCACGGCCATTCGCCTTCCGCCAGCCGCTCATTGAGCATATGGCAAAGACTGAGAACCTGTTACTTACAATGTCATCGAGTCGTAAGCGGTACGATACAAAGCAGTCGTCCCGGGAAGGGGAAGATCGAAAGTGTATAGAAGCCGCAGAATATACATGCATACACCAACAGGATCACAGCCTCGAAGACTTCTTTCCACCTCCAAGACCAGCGTCCTAGCATGGACTCTCTACCATGCCGTCTGACACATTCAGCTAACACGCGATCGCCCCTCCCCTTTCCCCTACCCCTAGCCGACCATACTATGATGGGAAATTTTAGGCTCATGAAATGACTGGCAGTGCTATCTAGGACGGGTGCCTTGAATGCCTTGTGATGAGAAGATGATGAGTAATCAAGACTGTACAGGAAGATTGTACGGAGTGAACGTGTGAACACGAACTGCAGGGAGGAAGCATGATAAACCATGACACTCCACCACAAGGCACAATCATACTCATGATGAGTAGGAACCCTATGGCAGCCTCGGGCAGGAGTGAGACGACACGCAAACTTCCGGTCTCGATCGCACAATGGATCGTAGAAGTAGAGATATGCATGATATTAGATACTTATTACTACTTGAATGCTAACTTTCCAAACTTTTCCAAAGCCCCCCAAACCCAACTCATAAATCTGACCTGCAGTCCGAGCTTCCCTGGATCTTCATACAACAGTCCAATGTCCCAAGTCACAACCCATCACCACGAATTCCAACCAAAGCGCCAGACTTCTCCGAACCTAGTATTCAAGCCACCAACCCTTCCGTCTCATGCCCACTCATCTCACTCAAACTCACAAAGGGCTAAACACAGGAACCCCCGTCCCAGTCCCCGTCCCCGTCGGACCCGCACCCGTCGTCGAATTCCCCATCCCATACGGCGCCGTCGCCGTACTCGTCACATTCGTCGAGAACGTGATGGTGTTATACAGGGTATCCGTGCTAACCGCGCTCTTCCTCGGCCCTTTCACCTTCGTGCTCGTAATAGTGCTCTCAGCGGGCGTCTCCTTGACCGTCTTCGTCACAGTGACCGGGGAAGTGACAGTCCCGTGTTCGGTCTTGGTCTTAGTCTGCACGCTGGTGTGCGGGCAGTTGCAGGGGTTGATTTTGTACAGCCCGTTTGCGCCGACGTCACTGGCGCTCGCAGTCTCAACGATGGTGGAGGTTTCGGTGGTGCTGAAGTTCTGGGTCTCGGTGCTGGTGTAGGGCGTTGTTGTTGTGGTGAGGGTGACGACTTCCTTTGTTTTGGCGTCCAGGGTGGAGGTCACGAGGACGGTGGTCTTGGAGACTTTGGTCCGGTCGAGGACGGTAGTGGTGGAGGTTACCACATTAACGCAGGTGCAGTCGGTGTCTTTGGCGGGGAAGGCCGAGACGGAACTGATTGCCGCGAGGGCGGAGATGAGGAGTGTGGTGCGCATGGTGGCGGTGGTGGTGGATTTGAGATGAGAGTTGAGGTTGGGTGGTGGGATTGAATGAGGTTGTGGTAGCGAGTGTGCGGGAGTGACAGTGAGAGCGAGAGTGATTGTATTTGCTTGAGAATCAGAAGATTTGAAAGTATGAGACAACAGATATATAAAATTCGAAAAGCACCACGAATATATAGCACAACACAAAAAGCTCACGTCAGGCCAAGTCCAACATCGAAGGCCTCCAGGGCGACAATAGGCACGGCGTTACGAGCGTCTCGACGAGTGGTCTTCGTGTCGCAACACCTTGGCACCAGCAGCATCAGCACTTCATCAGGACTTTGCGCCGGGATCTTACAGTCATCGCAAAGCGTTGGAGGGACAATGGATGTTGTTGTCACACTCGCCCCTGACAATGGAATAAGGTAAATCGCCGACGAGACCCTGGCTCGTGTTGCTGCACGGTTTGAGCCAAAGAAAATGCGGGATTACTGCGATGACATACCGATGGAATCGTATTTGCCCACGCGAACGTTGTTAATACAGCTGCTCAACGGGCTGGTGCATGAAGCGCCGTGGTGGAATCGTGCGTGGCAAAAGTCTGAGTCTCGTGTCAAATGCTAAATAGAGTGGTCTTCAGCGAGAGGACAGGGACACCGATCGATATTCAGGGTCTCGTGATTGTGATAAACGGAACAAGGAAGAAGATACTCCGTTGGCAACAAGTGTTGGGCGTAAGCAAATGGATCTCGGTGCAAAACATTCAGTTCCTCTTACCTGCCAATTGGCGAGAACAAAACTGCAGAGATTTGCGTACCAAGAACGGATTCGATAAGAAGAGCTTCAAACGCTTTTCAGCTTGGAATTGCTGGTCGTACATGTATTGATCTGAAGAACTTTTGAACAACCGAGGAGTGATCCTTCGTCCGAAAACTGTATGCTAGCATTCCACGTCGTTCTACCACTCTTGCCTCGGCCTCATTGTATTCCTACTTTCTTCCATTCATTGC
>Ga0268250_10000072_pt1 | contig 47428 bp, 35 predicted proteins | sample AgamicAsSfe_FD_200448 | JGI IMG/M metagenome (GOLD analysis project Ga0268250, IMG submission 200448) | Agave microbial communities from Guanajuato, Mexico - As.Sf.e (v2) (version 2) | ecosystem: Host-associated > Plants > Phyllosphere > Phylloplane/Leaf | place: Guanajuato, Mexico | collected...
ACTGAGCATCAGACCCCGGACCCAGTTCAACAAGGTCCGGCATCCACCGGCACAGATGCTGTTCTGCTGGGATTCGGTCATCGATAAAAAGACCTACGAGACGCGCATCATCTTCTCATCAGCCCTTCGGGAAAAAATGTCGGTGCCAACCGGCAGGGACAGAAGAGGTAATACGGCCTAGTATAAAACATTACTGTTTGGGCTGGCACCAGAGGGTAAAGTCCGTATCTAGCTTCAGAACAGCGCGGGAGGTAACAACCTGCCGGTTGAGCCGGTAAAAATGACTACGCTGTCCGGGGATAAACTGGATGCCTGTAAAGGAATTACGCAGAGTGACTTTTCTTATGGATATGATCAGGACATAAAAGATTTTATCAAAGGAAAACAATATCCGTACGGCAGCTGGTAGGGTGTTGGCAGAGGTAAAAAAGGATCCTATGCGGATCCTTTCTTTGGATTGCATCATCAGGACCCAATAGCATAAGTTTTCATTTCGCTAAGTTCTAGCTATTAAAAAATCAATATTAACAATTAATTAGCTTCTTAGCGTACGTTTTCGTTCCATTGGCCCTTAAACCCCTATTACTTCTTTTTCCGCATCAAAGACAACGTTGTTCAATTTTCACTAAACTCTCAGAAATAGCGGTTAATGGATGATGAGGAAATATAATCGCACAGAGGGTAAAGCGTAAAGCAGAGGGTAAAATTACCCTATGAATTTTCATGGGGTGCAATAACGGACTGACAGGGGATAATGTCATAAAAACTCTTCTCATAGCAAATCTCAACAAGTCTATCCACTGTATCTGCCTGAAACTTCCTTTTAATATTGCGAAGATGAAAATCATACGAGGAAGTGGATATCCCGGCACGCTCTGCCACTTTGCTTCGGGAGAAACCTTTTAGCAAAAAATACAGCAAGCGGGATTCTGTCGGTGTTAACCGGTAGTCGGGATAATCTTTGAGTTTCAGTCGGTTACTGCACCCTGAAAGATGGGCATATTCAACACAGCTGTTAAAGATGATTGCCGTGGCAAACGTTCCGGCAGGGTGACCCGTGCTGTTATAAATGACCTGCTTGTTGGTTAACAGGTTCACCCTTACCTTTCCACGCAGAGGTTCAATCACACTGTACTCCAGTCCACGAAGGATATCTTTCTCATGATTGATATAAATATCTTTACTTTCAGCCCAGGGCATATCTTCGTCACTGAGCCCTACAAGCTGTTTTGCCGATATGCCAGAGTAAATCTGAAAGCGGATATTAGAAGCAATAAATCGGTGCGCTAAGTCCTTGACCAGTAAAATCCCTGCCTCCCACTGAATAATGGGGTGTTGCAAAAACCATTCTATTTTTCCCCTGTGAGTTTGAACTGTACTGCTATGCTTATTTCTCATGTCACCTCCTCCCTGTATAGGTGAAGATGCCGCAATGTCATTGCGGCATTAATCAGTGTTATGTTGTCGTATAGCCGCCATCGATGGTGTAGAGGGCGCCTGTAATGAAACTGGCTTGTTGACTGCTCAGGAAGTAAACAAGCTCTGCGACTTCTTCTGGTTTGCCTATCCGTTTTAACAACTGTAATTCAGCTTCTTGCTGGTTCAGTTGCTCAATAGAGAAACCTGTCCTTTTCGAGGCGCGTGAAATAGCATTACGATAGAGCGGGGTATCAATGGTGCCTGGGCAGACGGCATTGCAGCGAACCTGGTAGTCGGCGTAATCTGCAGCCATTGTCCTTGCCATAGCGGCAACAGCCGCTTTGGACGCATTGTATGCAAAGCTGTTTTGTTTACCCACAAAGGCCTGTTCAGAAGCTATCAGGACAATATTTCCCTGCTGTTCTTTCAAAAAAGAGATGCAGCTTTTGAGGAGAAGATAAGTCCCCTTGACATTAATCGCCATCAGATTTTCAAAGTCTTCTTCCGTGGTGTATTCGATGTTACCGGAAAAATGGACGCCGGCATTACTAATTAACACATCGATATGACCTTCTTTGCCCATAACATGCCGCACTGCGCGGTGAATACTTACACTTGAACGTACATCACAATGGACATAATGCCCTGTCTCTGAAGAAAGCAGGTCAAAATTATAAACGTGATAACCGGCTGATAAGAATCTCTCGGCTATAGCCAATCCAATCCCCTGACTTCCTCCGCTAACGATACACACCTTTGTCATTTAGAGCCTCCCGGCGAGTTAACATAAGTTAAGGAGTGTAGACCGAAAGATCCTATTTAAAGCGCTTGCAAGATATTTTTCAGGTCTGATATTTTTTCATCAGAATTATATCAGAAACAACCTGTATATTTATCTTGTTCTTTAATGGGGTTGTGCAGCATTAATTTTTTATTTTGCATTTTTAGTTTATTGCTGATTTTCTTCATCGCATCCTGCACGCTCATAAAGGTTTGTTTTTTTATGAGGATCCTTTATGAACATTCCCTGGTTTCTATTTGTACCACTATGCATTCCAGTAATTAGCCAGGCCGGAACGGTGATATTTACCGATGCTGCACATCCCCCTGGCAATATGTTGCCTGAGGTAAAGGTTATCTATCTCGATGCGCCCCGCCGGCTTGAGCGTGAGCGTTTTGGTAATCTGCCCGCTAATCCAGAGGCAGCGGTTTTGCAGGCGCGCGCCATTATGGCTTCAGGTGATTTCCCTGCCTGGGAGAAAGAACTTCTCGCCGCTCAAAAGGGGGTGGTTCTTGCCTGGTCTCTGGGGGTGAAGAAAATCCCTGCGGTGGTGTTTGATGAGCGCGAGGTGGTTTACGGCACCGCTGATGTGTTTTATGCGAATGCGCTACGGACACAGTGGAAAGCGTCCGGAGGTGAGCGATGAATCTTAACCGAAGCCTGCCTGTGCTGACCCTGATGCTTACCACGGCAGGCAGTCCTGCCACGTCACTGAATACGCTGTCTCTTATTGAAAGCAGCTGGTCGCCCTCCTGTATCAGCTGGCGGGTAAACGGCATCTGCTACTGGCTGAAATGTACGATGTTTGGCTGCATGGTGCTGAGCTCGACACGGGTGTCTCATTTTTTGCCGGAGGCGGTGGTCTCAGTTTATGGCAAACCTGGTGATAACCCCTGGAGCGAGATGAAGCTTGTGAGCGGGATATCCGGGGGAATTGAAAATGCCATTACCAGTGGCATTGCGGGTATAACAGCCGGTGGCGGCAACGAGACCCAGAAAGCGCCGGGGAAACGAAGCAGCAGCCTGCTGTTTAAATATGCCGATGCCATTGGTCATCCTGCAGCATTGACTGTCAGCAACAAGATTGCCGGCTTTAGCTGTGAGAATGCGGCCACACCCCTGGTGCCGTATTTTCTTTCCACCCTCGATAGTCTCGCCTGGCGAACCGGTATCCCTGAGTCCTTTTATCCTGAAGCCCTGGTGCCCGGTAAGCGTGAGCTCGGGAGTACCTTCTCCGGCAACATGTACAGCCCCGTCTATCCGCGCTCAGGGTTTGTTAATCAGTCAGATGATGCTAAAGCGGCTGCCGTGGTGGCTCAGCGTGTTGCCGACATCATTACCCGCACCGGGCAAATCCATGTGTATCTGCCTCTTCATCGTGAGAAATCTGACGGTGACTGGACGCCAGAGCCTGTGGAAGAGAACACCGGCGAAAAGAATCACAAATGGCAGCCCCTCTACCCCAACAAATCAAAATCCTGCGCCGTTTTTCCAGACCCTGAACCCGCAACAGATAAAGCGGGTGCTGCAGCCTGGACGCTCTGGCAGCCCTACAGTTGCTGTAAACGTCGTGGCCAGACATTTTTGGGTGCGAGTGAATTTTAAGGACAATACATCATGAAATATGTAAACAGAAAACTCAGTCTCCTTACCCTGTCTCTGCTGACATGCAGCCCTGCAGCTTTTGCCATTGGTTATGGACAGGATGTGAGCGGGGCGGTCTCCGACCAGCTTTATTACAGCCTGGGGGGAGGCAGCGTCATTTCTCAGCCCGGCACCCGACTGCATATGCAAAAAATCGGCATGGACCTGGGCTGGCACTCGGATTTGATATGCGGCAATTTTGATATCAGTACCACCATTGGCAATCAGTTAAACGGATTAACTTCCGGCTATCAGAATCTGATGAGTGAGGTCATACAGGCTGCCACGGCGGCGGTGGCAAGTCTGCCTGCGATGATAATCCAGCGCTCCAATCCTGGCCTTTATAACTTGCTGTCCAACGGGGTGTTGCAGGGAAACGTTGCCTTCGACAAGGCACAGCTTAACTGCCAGAACATGGCCAGAAAGATGGCGGACTATTCCAGTCCCAGTAAATGGACGCAGGCCTCTGTCACTCAGGAATATAAAGCCTTAACCCAGAGCGGGGATAAGGATGCGGTGCGACTCAATGAAAGTGGCAACAAAAACACCGGCAAAACGGGGACTACCTGGATTGGCGGGCAAAAGCGTGGTGGCAAAAATCAACCAGCAATTAAGCCCACGCATGATTTGACGGCGGCAGGATTTAACATGATGACAAACCAGCCGGTATTAAGCACGGGCTCAGTGAGCGAGAGTCAGTGTCAGGGGCGCGTTTGTCAGAAATTCAGGAATTCACGGCAGGCTGCTGAGGAGGTGGTTCGGGTACTGGGAGAAACGTCCATCCGTACCTGCCAGAAAGGAAATGACTGTACCAGTGGCGAAGATGAAGACCAGCCGGGTACCAGCCGTGCCGGCACGGGATTTGCCCCGATGCTGGAGGAAACCACCAAAACCAATACAGCGCTTTTGGTAAAGCTTGTTAACGGTAGCGAAAAGCCCACTCCGGCCAACCTTTCAAGACTTAAAACCGGCAGCCTCACCGTCACCCCCAGTGTCATTAAGGCGCTGCAGCGCGACCCGGATAACAGTGCACTCACTGCACGTCTTGCTGCTGAACTTGCCATGGCTGACACCATTGAAACGGCACTGTTGATGAGGCGCATGCTCATCACAGGGCTGTCTGAACCTAATGCAGCTGCTCAGCCTGAAGCCAGAGAAGAAGGAGAAAAGCGTATTGAGGTGCTTGACCGTGAAATTGCGATGCTTAAGCAGGAAATGGAAATCAGACAGCTGCTTGCCAGAAATGCGGTGCTGACCATCCTTGAGCGGGAGACTTACCGCCAGGCAACCCATCCACAACAGCAGCTTCCGGATAATACCGACAGCCTCTTTCAGCAACTTGAAAATCCGCAAACGAAATAATCATCATAAGGATAAATATCATGACACTGACATTCTCCGTAAAGCAGGTCTGGCCGCCTCTGAAGCACCTCTTAATTATCAGCGCCAAATGTATGCTCGCCATTTTTGTGTGCATGGGGGTGGCACTGCCGCTTGCATGGCTTGCCATTTGCTACCCGGCACAGTATCAGGCATTCACCTCCTGGATGAGTGAGACCCGCCAGGTCTGGCTCTTTGTTCGCCTTGGACTCTATACGCTCATTGCCCTGATTGCCTTAAGGATATGGGGTGCGCGGGGATTTAAGCAGGAATACCGCAGACCCTTCATCCGCATCCTGATTGCAGGCACTACCTTTATCCTGCTCTGTGAAATCGCGTTATTCAGAGGGCACAGCCTATGATGACCAACAGTTATCTTGAATTCTTTCTCACCCTGCTCGGCTGGGTTATCAACAATGCTGTCTGGGATATTCTGGTCTCTTCAGGGCTTTTTGTCGTGCCACTTATTTTTAAACTGGCGGGTATCTGGCTTAAGGTCAGGGAAGAGGGAGAAGATGAAGGCAACAAGGGGATGTTGTCATTACCCAGGATGGAGCATGCCTTATACGGTGCCTTCTTTGTGATGATTACCTGCTGTTTGCCCCTTTTTAAGGTCAGTCTCCTTAATCTCACCTTTGATACCTCACGCGCCAGAACCTGTGGCAGCTGGGTACCTGAAGACCCCAACGACACCCGGTTTCTGGATGTCATCACAAGCCTTAATGGCCAGGTAGCGCATGCCCCCTTGTGGTGGGCACTGATACACAGGGTCTCAAAAGGGGTGACCCAGGCCTCGGTTGCCAGCATTCCCTGCCGGCCTGATTTAAGACAGGTGAGATTTGAAGTCCAGCACACAAGGCTTGCCAATCCAGCACTTGCAGAAGAGCTGCAGGATTTTACAAGGGACTGCTATTCGCTCTCCCTTTATATGTGGAAACGAAACGACCAGGGGAATACCACCGATAAGACACAGCTAAGGGATATCGAATGGCTGGGAAGCAAAACCTTCCTTAACAACAGAGGATATTACGACGACCTCTTCTCAGAAAATCCCAGACGGGCATTTCCCTACCAGCTTCCCAGAGATGAAGGACGTCCCGACACCGGGCGGGGTGGTTATCCCAGCTGTCGTGACTGGTGGCAGGCTAAAGATGTGGGACTGGAAGCCCGTGTGATTAACCAGGCAAGCGAAGGGATGTGGGCGCGTTTAGGTATTGCACTGAAGATGATGGGTAAATATGACCCGGACTACCGGGAAGCGGTGATACGAAGACTTGTGAGCCCCACCAGTTTACAGGTATCACAAAGTGGCAATGCCTATATGGGATATGGCGGTAATGCTGATTTTACCCTGAGTAATGCGGCCGTAAGGTTATTGTCTCTTGGCGGCACAGCGCTTGGCAGCATCGCCGCCTTCCCGGCATTTGATGCGATGAGGCAGGCGCTCCCCATGGTGCAGGCCATACTCCTTATGGCCATTTATGTCATGCTGCCACTTATTATTGCCTTTGGGGTCTATGAGTTTAAGACCGTAATCACGCTGACCTTCGTCATCTTTGCGCTGAATTTCCTCACCTTCTGGTGGGAGCTGGCACGCTGGCTCGACAGCTGGCTGCTGGAGGCACTTTACAGCTCAGAGACCCACAGTCGCTTTAATCTGATGGGATTTCAGAATACTACCGATGATGTGATCATGAATCTGGTGATGGGCAGTATGTTTTTAATGCTTCCTATGTTTTGGGTTGCTGCCTTTTCATGGGCTGGAATTAAAATTGGGGATACCGTGTATAATGCAACGAAAAATGGTTCAGCAGATGCACAGCAAGCAGGAGGTAAAGGTGCGGAAGCTGTAAAAATGATGGTCGCAAAGAAGTAAGAACTCTACTGACTGAGATTAGCATATCAATTTAATGCAAATCTCAGTCGTCATTTTCGTTTTTCAAATCTACATACCCATTACAATCGTACCAGTGTCCATCACCACGATACTCACCTACTTTCCATCCACCAGAATTTTCATTATCAATAATCTGTGATGAATGGCCATGTTTCACAAGCAACCCAAATAATGCAATCCCAATTATCAACACGAAAGAACTCACCAAACTAAAGAGAGTAACGGCCAATATGCCAATGCCGATAGCTATAGCCGCGTACACAGGCACATGGCCTAACCAGGCTGGCACCTGGTGTGTTTTGGCTGCTTCAACGCAACGGCGATCCCATTTTGTTAGCAGATCTCTTACTCTTTTAAAATAAATGCCTAATCTAACACCGCGACGATAGGATTTGGCACTGCTCGCATTTCCATTCATTAAAGTTCTCCGTAAAATTACCATGCTTCAGTTTCGATAATTAGCATTCTGATCTCTTAACCATACTATAATCAAAATCTAGGTTGCCTACTACATTTTAGTTTAATAATATTAAACTAATAACGGGTGCATTTTAAAAAAATATGGATCCTGCATTAATTGACTCTTAGACTTCTGCTAAGTCGCAGCAATTCATGCTAAGCCCTCCTATCAGATGCAAGTCGTTGGTGATCCTTTGAAAGACCACGACCCCACGCATTGGCCTTCCATGCAGCGTGTGTAGGGTGACCTCTTGCCTAAAGCTGTTTTCTTGCTGACTTAAGTACCAGGCGCGAAAGAAAGGAAGGAACGGAGTGCTGCAGTGCGCATCAAGGAGAGTCAGATTGCTGAGCATTTTTTCCTCGCCGGGGAACAACGTTTCAGTGCTGTCTCTCCAATGGATGTCCTCTTCCGGCATTGTGAGGTGAAACAGCAGAGTCACCCCGTTTTTCACTCCGGTCTGTGTTAACCCTGTGATGAGGGCGCAGGTGCTCGAGGCCTGCATTTGCTGCTTTTTCACCCTGCTAAGATACTGATATAGACAGTTGGCAAGGATCGCCACTCCTCCAAGATAGCACTGCGCCTGCAGGATAGCTGGGATTAGATCTGGCGTTAAGTTGTAAAAAATCCCCTCCCGCTGCTCGGTTGCAAGCACTACAACCAAATATTGGATCAGTAGCAGTACACCGACGCTACGACCTGAAAGCACAAAAATGCTCAGAAAGACCACCGTTGTTTGCGCCAACAGAAGGTTCAGTCCTTGCCAGTGCGGCAGGAAAAAATAGAACGCCAACAGCAAAAGAGTATCCATAGCAAGCAGCAGGCATTCCCGCCAAGGGAGATTTCGCTGTTGCGGGGACGTTTTGTCATCTTGCAACAACGGTAGCAGTGCGGCAACGCCGGTTAATGCAGCTAGAAGCCGTGATAAAAAATGCAGCGACGTAATCGGGTAGCCAGCGAGTAACAGGGTTAGATTAAGCAGCTGGCTTCCACAGAAGATACACAGCATTAACTGCAGAGGGTAAATCAACTCACGCATAATTGGCTTGCGGGTGAAACTTAGAGCCGGTATTCGCGCATTCAGGCGAAAGATAGCTACGCACAGCGGCAATATTGCTAAATCGAGAAAGGTGAACAGGCAGGCCATCAACACCGGGCGACCAGTCCCTACGCCAACAAACACATGTAGCACTGCGGCTGTGATGAGCCACTGTAACCACTCTCGTGGATAAGTTAGCCACAGTGCGGCGAACAGCAAAGGCGCAGGAAGCCAGAACGCGGCGGAGAGGGTCCAGCTATCGCGCACGTGAAAACTGAGTAATGCCAGGAGGATATACAGACCGGAAAAAGCCAGCCAGCGGATAATGTTGGTAATCACTATGACGTCTCCGAGGTTGATGTCCTGATAAGGCGAGGTTGCAATTCCCTTTATCAGGCGGAATTCATAGCTTGCCCACTACTGCAAACAGGCATATGGAGGAACCTTCTCATTATGCCAACGCTGCACAAAAAAATCTGCTTACTACATGTTTGCCCCGGAGGCAAAGTAAATCAGGCTTCGCCTGACCTTGACGAAGGTTATGCTCATGAAATAACTTTGTTGCTGCAGCTTCCAATAATTTTTCATCCGCTTTTTGCGCTTTGGATTTAGCGCACCGGTTATAAAAGCCACTGCGGCTGACCTGCATCAGCTTACATAACGCATTGGTTTAAATGGTCTTTTTCTCGTCTATGGACGTGCGCTGTTGGCTAAACAGCCGTAAGGATCGTTGAAACCGCACACTGACCGAGTTGGCAGTTTAGGAAAGGGTGATCATCTAGAGGGGGGGCACCAGTCGATTTCCTCATCTGGCAATTTTAAGCGCATCCAGTAGTGTCCGATGTCTAGAGATATTTGATAAAATTAAGATAATTCCGAAAAAAGGAATGCTGGGTATGAAGGTGTAAACCCAGCATTTAAACACCATCAAATCTATATCGTACTACCGTTTGCGAGCGACCCTACCACGGAACCAACAGTTGTACCGAGGCTATTAAGGCTGTTAACGACAAGAAAAGCGGATATCTGTGATACCCCCAAAACAACGCCTCCTACTTCATTTACGGGTTCGGAGCCGTTTTTAACAATGTCCAGTAGGCCATCCAGAGCACCTGCACCACTTACCTCTAAAACTTCTGTTTCAGATAATTCTCGCATCGATTGTTTCATCTCAGATGATCCTCGAATTAATTTAAGGGCATAAATGATAGATAATAGGAACCACACACGAGAGAACTGTGTATTACACACAGCACTCGATATTGAGTGTAGCCCACTTTCTATTTTTGGTGTGTAAAATGATGGCTCATACGTTACATCATAATAATTTATTGATTTTTTATAAAAACTCATGCTTACCCTAAAACAAGTGAAAGCAGAGACGCATGAAAATATCGCACCGCTAAACAATAACCTGGCACTTTGATAACGTATTGACTACTTTAATCTATTATTCAACAGCTTCTTCCCTGAGGCATTCATGCTGTTTCGTAAAGAGGCCCTCGAACAACGGCAGACGCTCTGGACTGGCAGGGTTTTGTTGCAAAAAGGTTGGCCGGTCTGGATAACGGTATTGTCCACTTTCGGTTTCATCACCGCGCTGCTGTTTTTTCTGCTATCTGCCAGTTATACCCGACGGATAACCGTCAGCGGTGAAATCATTACGCAGCCGCATACCATTAATCTTTTTTCCCCGGAGCAGGGCGTTATCTCGAGTCTCTTAGTCAAAGTTGGTCAAACTGTCGCTCCCGGCACTCCCCTTTATCAAATAGATGTCAGCCGTGTTTCCCGTTCAGGCAATGTCAGCGTAAGCACATTGTCTGCGTTAAAAAAACAGCAACAACAGATAGCTTCCATTATTGAGCAACTACAGAGCAACAAACAACAAACGCTCGAAAACCTGCAACAACAACTCAGTCAATACCTCAGTACTCATGAGACATCAAAGTCAATGGCAAGCTCTGCACTGGAGGGGCTCAGTGCCATGCATCGCAGCATGGAAGCTTATGACAATTACCGCCGAAAAGGGTTGATTAACACTGACCAACAGAACAATCAGCGTTATTTGTTCTACCAGCAGCAAAGCGTCTACCAAAGCCTCAACTCCCAGAATATCCAGGAAAGTCTGCAAATTACCAGCCTGCGGAGTGAACTGGTGACGAAAGCCTTAGAGTTTGATACTCAGATTGCGCAATACCGTTATCAGGAAGGTGAGCTTGAACGACAGCTGGCTGAAGCACAAGCACATGGTATGTTTCTGATAACCGCCCCGTCAGCTGGAAGAATTTCATCACTTAGTGTGACGACGGGGCAAATGGTCAATGCAGGAGAAAGCTTGGCACAGCTCATCCCTTTAGAGCGGACGTCGTTTTATCTGATAGCCTGGTTACCCAATGATAGTGTGCCTTTTGTAAGTCCAGGAAAAACTATCAATATCCGTTATGCGGCCTTCCCATTTGAAAAATATGGTCAATTTCCGGGGGAAATCATCTCCATTTCTTCAGCACCTGTTACGGCACAGGAATTGGCAGGATATGCCAGTGCTCCACGCACAACGAATGGTGTAGTTGCGGGCGCCTGGTATAAAGCTACCATTGCGCTTAACGAGAATACACTCACCTGGCAAGGCAGGCCTTTGAGGCTTGCCAGCGGCATGCAGGCCCAGTCTACGGTATTTCTTGAAAAACGCCCGTTATACCAGTGGATACTGTTACCTTATTACAATATGAAAAGAAGCATCACGGGGCCTATAAATGAATGAACCGTTGTTTAAACAGCTTATTGAACGCCTGCATTTTAGCCTTCGTCGTAAGGTTCCCCTGGTGCTTCAAACTGAGGCTTCGGAATGTGGGCTTGCCTGTCTTGCGATGGTTGCCGGATATTATCAGTTACCCGTTGACCTGTTTAGTTTACGCCAGCGCTTTAGTGTGTCATCCAGGGGAGCAACGCTGCGCACCATAATGGATGTCGGGGCTGCGGTTCACTTGAAATCACGCGCCTTAACACTTGATATCGAGGATTTGGCCGCCCTCAAAACCCCGTGTATTTTGCACTGGGATTTTAGCCATTTTGTTATTCTGGTTGCCGTTAAGCGTGGTCGCCTCATTATTCATGACCCCGCGTTTGGCAGGCGCGTACTAGGGCTTCGGGAAGCTTCCCCCCATTTTACCGGTGTGGCTTTGGAGCTCTGGCCGCAAGGGGACTTTACTACGGGCAAGGTTAAAAACCGTTTACTTCTGCGTTCTATGATGCGCAGTATTAACGGAATATTTGCAACTCTGACCAAACTCTTTTGCCTGTCGCTTTTGATTGAGTCGGTAAACCTGCTGTTGCCGGTTGGAATGCAACTTATCATGGACCATGTCATTCCAGCTCAGGATACTGATTTGTTAACATTGATTTGTCTGGGGTTAGTACTTTTTGTCCTGTTTCGTACCGGTATCAGTATGTTGCGCTCATGGACATCACTGGTTATGAGTACGCTAATTGATGTGCAGTGGAAATCACGGCTGCTCGACCATCTTGTAGCACTTCCCCTGGCTTACTTTGAAAAGCGCAAGCTTGGGGATATCCAGTCGCGTTTCACCTCTTTGGATACACTAAGAACCACGCTGACTACCAATATTGTCAACAGCATCATGGACAGTATTATGTCCATCGGGTTGATTGTGATGATGGTGTTGTATGGCGACTGGCTTGTCTGGGTCATTCTGGGTTTTACCACGCTATACTGTTTTTTCAGATTATCAACCTACAATGCGTACCGTCAGACCTCTGAAGAACAGATTGTAAAAACGGCCCGGGCCGGTTCGCATTTTATGGAATCCCTTTACGGTATCGGTACGCTAAAAGCGCTGGGTCTGTCTCATCGACGAGCCCAGCACTGGCTCAACCTCAATATTGATACCGCCAATGCGACCATACGCAAAACCAGATTCGACATGCTGTTTTCTGGCGCTAACACATTGATTGCCACGTTGGATCAGATTGTCTTGCTCTGGCTTGGGGCCACACAAGTGATTGACGGGCACATGACGCTTGGAATGTTTGTGGCATTCAATACTTATCGGGGACAGTTCTCTGAACGGGCATCAAATTTGCTGAATATGGTATTACAATTGCGCATGTTGTCAGTGCATACGGAGCGTGTCGCTGACATTGCTCTGACTGAAGTTGAAACAACTGCCCCTGAACGTAAATTGCTTCCTGCAGGTGTTGCAGCCACGCTGACAGCGCACGGACTGTCATTTCAGTATGACGCATTATCTGCGCCTTTGATAAAAGATCTTAATCTGTCTGTTGCGGCAGGTGAGAGTGTGGCTATTACGGGGTCGTCAGGAAGGGGAAAAACCACGCTGATGAAAATACTGGCAGGACTGTTAGAGCCTTCTGCCGGGGAGATAAGAATAAATGATATTGATATTCGTACAGTGGGTCTGAATAACTACCGAGCCTGTATTGCCTGTGTGCTTCAGGACGACACGCTGTTTGCGGGCTCTGTTGCTGATAATATTGCCGGCTATGATGAGCAACCTGATGAGACTTATCTGGTTGAGTGCGCACGATATTGTAATATTCATGATGAAATCATGCGAATGCCCATGGGCTACCAGACCTTAATCAGCGAACTAGGAAGTAGCTTATCGGGCGGACAAAAACAGCGTTTGTTGATTGCACGTGCACTTTACCGTCGTCCCAGCATATTGTTTCTGGATGAAGCGACCAGCCATCTGGATCCGGAGAATGAAACAAAAATTAATAACGCAATTCAGGCATTAAATATTACGCGTGTAATTATTGCGCATCGGCCTTCAACCATTGCATCTGCAGACCGTGTGTTATCATTAGGCTAAGTCCCTTAATTACTTGAGCTATAATAACAGGGCGAGAGTGTGCGTGTTTTTCATGCGAATGCCGCCGGAAAAACAAACAAAATAAACAGTGTTTTTTTGAGCAAAAAGGGCTGAAGAAGGGATTTTATGGCTAATTTTTAATCTTTTCACTTAAGAGTTGAGTATTCGTACGCTCGGCCTGACCATAATAATGGTTTTTTACACAACCTATTGAACTTTAAACCTGTTGTCAAATAAATAGAGACGTTTATTTGGCAATAAACTGATCCCCAAAAACAGTTTTTAAGCGATTTTTTTTTGAGGGGGTAATACAAAACAGCCCCCTAAAAATGTTGAGAAAAATGCATTATATTATTTGGCAGCAGCTTCAAATTTCCCTGTTTATTCAACGTCATTGTTGGAATCTATTCTTAAACCGGTTAGGTAATCTGGAGAATCGTACCAGCCAAACCCATCTGGGCCATCTCGTTGTTGGGATTCATATTCATGATTGTCATTCTCGTATATACGCCTGCAATTTTTTTTGATTTAACACCAACGATAATACCAATTGATAGCTATAGCCGCGTACACAGGGACATGCCCAAGCCAGGCTGGCATCTGGTGTGTTTTAGCTGCTTCAACACAACGGTGATCCCATTTGGCTAACAGATTACTTATTCGTTTAAAATAAATGCCTAATCCAACACCGCAACGATAGGATTTGGCACCTCTGGTATTTCCATTCATTAAAATTCACCGTAAAAATACCCTGCTTCGATTTCGATATTAGCATTCTGCGTTCTTAATTTTACTATAATCCAAATTCTAGTTGTCTACTTCATATTACTGTTAATAAGTTAAAATCCATGATGAACTTCTTCTTACAAGATATTGATACTGTCGAACCCAAAAAAGAAACCCATTTTCAAATGGGTTCCCGGGCACGGGTAGACGTTTTATGTATTTATACTTTTAATGATCAACCTGGGACTAACGTGGCAGTGTCGTCATACTATAGTGGATCTTGTTATTTTGAGTCTCATTAAATATGAGCAGAACGTTCCAAACATCTGTGTCAGGGGCGATGATCTCTATCGGCGTGCATTGGTATACACCTTGTTGCGAATCATAAGTGATTTCTAGTTCACGAAAAGCTGAATCATAGTTGGCCTCTTTTAACAAGAAGGCAGAGCAGGGGCAAGAACAGCTTATCTTAACCTTGTCACCCATTTTTAGATAGATATGCTGACGGATATATCTCATATACGTAACCTCATACTCTTAGGAGAGTGAATGAACAACAGAGACCCGATCCTTCATCTAACATGTCGCAAATGATAGTGGTGTATTATCACAACTGATTTCAAGTGAGGAACTGGTTATAAAAAGTAGATTTTTACGTGATTTTATGAAACCAAGGATCCTTATGTCTATGCCTAATTCTTAAATTGTGGTGAGGGCAGGATATTAGGGGAAGTCCCTTCCATTCGTTATTTTCAGTACAGCAGAACACTTTTCTGGCACAGTGCAAATATCAGAGGACTATGTCCGCCAGTCAGGCTCAGATTAAAACAAAGGTATTAATAAACTGTCCGTTACTGATTGGGCGTATCCGCAGCAGCAACTGTTGTATAGGATTGCGGCACCTGACGCCTGTTAAATCACGTAACGTCTTTGTGAAATAACCCTGCCTGCTGTACAAGCTTACTGGTGGCATCAGCCTCCCGTGTCCAGTCGGCGCTGGCAGTATTCTGCCCGACTTTGTGCCCACTCGCTATTTTCCCGATGTTGAGCTCGGGCTGAGGCCATTTTCCAAAACCTCAGTGCTTCGCTCCATTCATGTTGCTTTTCGCAGAAGGCCGCTCGTTCCGCGAACATGGCATAGGCAGGCCACAGTGGCCCGACAGTAGGAGACAGAAGAAGAGTCTGATTACTGGTTGTCATTGTATTTCACATTATTTAGGTTAAATATTCCCACCAAGGTAAGAGCGGGAAGTTAACTTAAAAACCGTACTTCGCTCTCATTTATGCGGTGGGGGTGCTGTACTCCTTGTTACCCATCTGCTAGACCGCACCGCCCCACAGGGCTGTTTATTTCATCAGCAGACCTTCCATATCAAGTTATATCGGTCGCCACTCCTCTCCTCGGAAACTCCATGTTACAAATGATATTGGCGCATTAACGCCGCGATTTTCAAGTGAGTAACTAGTTATAAAAAGATGATGTTTACATGAAGTTATGACACCAGGGAACTCTTATGTCTGATTTCATAACTTATATTGGGGGCAGGGAAAAGGTCAGAGACAGCTTCGTCCAATCAGCTCGTTATCACCGTAGCGTTTCAAGACATGGAAGTTCATGGTGATAGTTGACGCGACCCATACAAAAATCCATCAAGTGGGGGCTTAATACTGTTGTCCTTACATGTTTTGCATTACCTCAGCGAGCCATCTCATTCTTTGCTTTTGGACTAGGCTTCTTTTAAGTCAACTTATCGCATATATCATCCATGAATAGAAAAATATTGTCCCGTTACTGGCGAGTAGTTTTTCCCTTGTTCATATCCTGCGTATGCCTTTTTAGCGCCGCGGTATTTCTTTACCTCCAAACCAGTTTTTGGTTGAAAAACCAACAGCGAGATAACATGCTCTTGGCACAACGCCAGCTTGATTCGCTTTTGCTTCATGTGGAGCGGTCTGCCTTGAATATGACATCGTTAATCGGCGCCCCTTGTTCTGCTCAGACAATCCAAAAACTACGTCAAAAGCTTGCCATCACACCCAATGTTGGGAACATTGAATTGGCTGCTTTCGGTCAAGTATATTGTTCTTCTCTTCAGGGCATCGTCATGCCCGACATTGAGAAACGAGAACCATTAAAACTCTATCTTTCCTCTGATATCAAAGCACTGCAAGGGCATCCTTTTGTTCTTTTTCATCTGCAAAACGGTCCTTGGAGGCTTTATACCAGCACTGACGGTTATTATATTCGCAACATCCTAGAGGCCGCTTCTGCATTGGTCCCTGTTTCACTGATCACTGAACACGGTTGGATGGCTCAAGATGGTAAGATCCATTTTGATCTCGCTCCTTATCCTGGAAACCTCCTCATTCAATCAAAACAATATGGGTTCAGTTTAATCGCAAATGTGTCTTCGGACGTTGTGATATCAAGTTGTCTTAAACGTGGTCGATTAATGATCTTTATTCTGATTGTTCTCTCTGTTGCCGCTGGTTTTGCAGGGAATTTCTGGTTGAACCACCCTACGACACCGGAAAGGTTGCTGACAGATGCGATGAAGAACAGGGAATTACATCCCTATCTACAGCCGATTGTTAAAGGTGAACCCCCTATTGCTATCGGTTGCGAAGTCTTGTTGCGTTGGTTGCATAAGGATAACCTGATACCACCAGATCAATTCATTCCACTTGCAGAACAGACTGGACTCATCATTCCCATCACACAGCAGTTGATCGTAGAGGTGGCGGATAACCTTGCTAGTGAATTTAAAGCTTCTAGACCTTTTTATATTAGCTTTAATGTCAGTGCTCGACACTTAGGAACTGACAGATTCCAAGACGATTTTGATTATTTTCTTTCCAAAGTGGACCCTAATATTATTTTAGTATTAGAGATCACGGAAAGAGAAATATTATCACACAATACGCAAGTAGCGCAGAATATCGCTGCGATGAAATCAAGAGGCGTAAGATTTGCACTAGATGATTTCGGGACGGGATATGCCACGCTTGAGATTTTGCAACGTACACCGGTTGATATCATCAAAATCGACAAACTCTTTACCTCTGGTATTGGCAATAATGTAGTCTGTAATGAGATTATAGGAAACATTATTGATTTAGCAGGACGACTCCATGCTGATGTAACTGTTGAAGGAGTTGAAACAAAAGAGCAGGTTAATTTCCTAAAAACACAGGGCGAGATAGCGTATCAGGGGTATCTGTTTTCAAAACCTTTACCCTGGGTAGAGTTTAAAAAATATCTTTCCAGCCTTAACTAACCCCCTGTTCCCTTGTTGATGACAGATAGGGTAACAAGGGAATACTCCTTCAAAGAATACTAGCAATGCTCTTGGCAAGCTGTGCTTCTAGCGCTGGTTTAGCCTCTTCAAACTTCAAATTCATCTTATTGGCATTGGAAACAATACGGGTCTGGTATTTCAATCGATTGGTTTTTTCCTGATGCATTTGGGTGCGCCTGCCCGATGTCCCTTGTTTCAGAGAGGCAACATCATTCACAGTAACGGATTTGTCTTTACCTGCTTTAGCAGAGATTTGCAGGTCAGTTATCATACTGTAGTTGATATCTTCAACCAGGGTATCGGCAAGCCACCCGGCAGCACCAGCTGCAGCCCCCACGCCCAATGCTGAACCCCAAGACCCCGTTCTGCTCCCAGCAATACTTGCCCCAAGAACTGCTCCTGTCAGTCCGCCTTCATAACCTTGTTTGAGATATCCCTGCGCATCACGTAAGTCCATCTTATCTGCTTTAAGCACATTGGCCTGTATCCAGTAATAAGCTTGGTTGGAATTTTTTACCACGGTATAACCTTTTTCCTGTAAGGATTTTTCAATTAATCCTGGCAAATCCGACATATCCTTATCGGAGGTGTTTTTTATCTGCAGATATACGGTGTGCTCACTGGCAGGGTCTAGCCAGATGGTTTCGCTCATCTGGGTTTTCACTTCTAAATTTCTTTTCTTCACGGCGGTCGTCATCGCACCACAGCCTGATAATAATAAAGCGGAGCAAAGTAAACTGATGGCGTAAACGTAACCTTTGAAGGTTAATTTTTGCATATGTGGTTATTCCTTGTGTTTAAAAATAGCTTAGATAAGTGTATTTATTAGTGCAGATATTTTAATGGTTTAAATAATAAAGGTAAAATTAATTTATTGACACTTGTTAATAAAGGGCTGGGAACGTAAGTGATGTATTTTATTTTGTGATATTCCATTTCCATTTCCATTTTTTATTTGAATTGGTGGTTTTTTATGAATGCTATCAGGGTAATTAATCTAGCTTTATATCACCGTTCTGTTTATGGAATAAAACAGGAAATCATATAATTCATCCACTCCCCATTGTCGGGTTCGTTGGATTGATTGGCCTGAAAATGGGCAAAAAAGGTGATATGACTTGACGTAAAATACGCTTATAGCCGGTGAGGAATGATTAAAAATGAGGTGTTTGACAAAGTTTCTGGTATGTTAGAAAGGCATTGCTAGGAATAATTTCAGACGGGTGGTAGTATTGGCTACCCACGACCACTTTCTCTACATGCGGGCATTTGATGTCTTGCAAGAAACCAGGACTGCCGGCTCGTTTGTATCATTTTGTCCAGTGAATGAAAGACATGCCCCGAAGGATCAAAGTGCTGCCATTCTCAGCTCCTAAAAGGAGCTGAGAACAGGAACTGCCTCCTACCTTATGAATAACAGCAAGAAAGGAGGGCTTCATCAATACATCAGTTCTTTATCACCACATCAGGGAAGCTTGCTTTAACGCAGCGGGTGTAATCGCCTTTCGTCAATGCACTGAAATCATTTTCTTGCCAGTTTACCAGCTTGCAGGCGTAGGATTTCCCACCTGGATTTTGTGCAACATAGCTATCATCCTTGACCCAGAACAACGGCATGGCTGCTGAGCCTGATTCGCTAAACTGTTTCATCCCTTTACAGCCCAACACTTCTTTGTCAGAAATAGGCACACCTAGTTGTTTGGCAAATTCCTTGTAATATTGAATACGGTTTTGAGATTGCTGAACTTCAACTGTACCGCCACATTCCACACCACCATTGATGATTTGGGTTGTCACGCCAAAACCTGGCAATAATCCATTTGCCTTATCATGCGCATTCGGCTGCCAACTGCCATCCATCACTGCCTGCATACTTGGTTTTGGGGGCTGTGGCTGAACATAGAAAAATATGGCACTAGCCAGGTTCAACCAGGTATCTGCGACTAGGTGCGGTTGCTTGAGCAGGACGTTTACATCGCCATACATCGCTTGTGAGAAAGCACCATAGTTGAAGTTATAGCTCAACTGTTTTGCACCGCGGCCAAAGTAACTTAAGGCGCGTCCTTTTTCATCCTTTGCGCAAGGCCAAGCTTTACCTTGCCAAGTTGTCGGGTCGCAGGTAGCACCGGTGTATTTATCGTAAGTGTTTTCATCAAGCCCCATTTCACGGACCCAATGCAGTCCCTGCTGCCATTCGGCGACATCGCTTTGAGAGGCATGTTCTCCCGTTTCCTGCACAAAGTGAGCAAACATGGTTGCTAGTGTTTTTTTACAGATCCCATCAGCATCTTGACTGTCGCTTGCATCTGAACAAAGGATAGGGAATTTCCCGACTGCCTTTAGAAAATTTTCATAGGTATAGGCGGGGTCACGATGAGGGAAGAAAGTGTCCCAAGTCTCAGCGGTTACAATATGTTCAACACGCTTTACGTTGGCAGGATTACTGTCAGCCCCCGGTTTGATGCGCTCAACTTGGTCATTACTGAGTGTTTTCAGTGCATTTTTGACAGCAACTAATTGCGGGGTATTGGTTAATGTAGCTTCACGTTCATCGAGTTCTTTTTGGGTTAGCTCAAGACCGGGCTCAGGGGCAATGCCGTGCAGATTCCATGCTGATTCCCATGCCCAACCCTCTCCTGGAGCGTAGGCACTAGGCTCACCACTGCACCAGTTGGCAACCAGGCAAACGTAATCTTTACCTTTATTACTGACAATATCGCCGGCATTGTATTTAGTTCCTGCCTGATATTGCGGATAGTCTGAAGGACCTGGCTCGGGTTCTGGATCAGGTTTTGGCTCTGGTTTTGGGTCGGGATCTGGGGTGGGCGTCGGACTTTCGCCAATTTTTTTCCAGACATTTTCCCAGACGTGGGTAACTGAGGGATCTGGCTTTTCACCCGGGTTGGCATACCATTGCGCCTGAAAATCTACGCCTTGAGAGGTGACTTTTGCTCCACCTTGATAGGCTTTAGTAATGTCATATTTATCATATGCCTGGACATGAAAAGCAAGCAATAGACTGCATGCTAAAAAGGAAAATGGTAATGTTTTTTTTTGAACTTTCACGAGCCCATTCCTGTATAATAATTTAATGAATAACTTTGCGTTAATACGAACTGATTGAATAAAATCTTTGATTAATTATTAGATAGTGTGCAATGTTTCCGTTAGAACGGGAATGGGAGAGCTCTTGTAGTTATAGAGAATATTCTTTAGTGCGGGGTGTGAAGTCTGCATAAGTATTCTTTTAATATAATTTAGGTCATGGAACCGGTGGATTACCAGGTGCTGCAGGGGCGATTTCGGGAACTTGCGGGGCTGGATGAGCGAGCCGAAAACGCTAATACAGGCAAAGGCGATGCTTGCGAGATGGTTTCACTGGCAACCCAGTGAGATTGACCGGTTGCCAGTGGAAGACTTTAAGGCGTTTATTGAAGAAGCCAGTGTGCAGATCAAGCGCGAGCACGGCGGATAAGCCAGCGAGTTGATTGGTAAAGGCCTTCAAAGAGGAAAAACGCCACAGCAATAAAAGGTCCCAGAATAAAAGCCAAAAAAGCCAGCAAGATGCTCATACAGGCAAAGCCAAAGGCAAGGAAGAGCAAATGGTCACTCCAATCCCCTCCACCGGTATTCAGGGTGAACTGGAGGAGCTCATAGCCGCCCCAGCCATAGTATGCGCCAAACAGCGTAAAAATTAACAGTACCGCCCGAGTTTCCATTTCCCAGTTTCCTTTTCCACGTAGATAGTGTGGAATTTATATTATGGCGGACAGTTTTTCAATGGGAGAGATGAAAACCTCTGGGGTATCAGGCGCTTTCGCATTATCGATGGGCAATGCCAGTCGATCGCTTGAGAAAATAAACGGCATCACCAAAAAATTACGTATCCATCAGGATTTGTTTTCACAGGCGACGGCACGTTATGGCGAGATAGATGACAGAACGGCTCGACGCTTAAAGAATGAATTTAGTCAAGTCAGCACTAATATGTAAGCCAAAGGGGATGCTTTGAACTATCAAGGTGCTTGTTTTAAAAGTAAAATTTTTGCAGGTGTGCTTATTTTTTTTGGCTAAGGTAAGTATGAGGTATTTCTTAATGTGTCTGATCGTTTGTATGAACTTCTTTGATTGGTTTTAAATGTGAAATTGTTTGGTTTTTTGATTTGAAAGGTTGGTTTATTTTCGTTGTCAAATTTGAAATAGGGAGCGGCTTGACAATGAAAAAACATCGAAAGGTGAAATTATATTTGTTCTTGATGTTGGCCATCACGCCTTCTGTTTTTGGTGCAAGGCTTGAGAAAAAGACTGACTCAACATCAGTTGTACCTAATATAAAACCTGGAGATATCCAGTCTGTACCCACCGGATGGCGGTTATGGATTTTTAAAAACGATGATATTTTTTCCTCCCTGTCTGTGCAACCCGATGCCAGTATAAATCTTAACGGAATTATTGAAGATACGATGGCTAATGCTGGGGAAATTTTTCTTAATGCTGGGCAAAATGGTTCAACTGCTCCTGAAAAAGGAAGCCAGAGTTGGCGAACCGTTTTAAAAAATGGTGCTGAATTGACCAATCGTTTTGGCATAGATACCGATACCGTCGTACATGCAGACAGTGTATTAAAAACAGGCTGGGATGGAGAGTATGGTAGTGCTGATACTGGGATCTCTCGTCATGCTGTCATTCATAAGGGGGGATTACAGATTGTTAATAATGGTGCTACAACAGAACACAGCCAAATTTTGGAAGGAGGCCGCCTAGAGGTGACTTATTATCGCCATCGCGATGAAATAACCTCACATGAAGATGTTGGATTACAATATGGAACCGCTAAAAACACGGAAATTTATGGGCTGCTCACTAATCTAGGGGGACATGATGAAAATAGCGTTGTTAAATCAGGTGGAAAGCTGCTGCTGAATGGTACAGCAGAAAGCCATGCTGTTTCAATCGAGCCAGTGGTAGAGGAAGGGGGAATAATTGTTTTTGAAGGGAATTATAATAATATCTTTCGCCCAACCTTTAATGGTAACGCTTCTACAATTATCAGCCTGAATGGTAACAGCTACGATGCCCATGTTAATGGAGCAAAGTTAACTATTCAAAACGCTAAAGCTTGGAATACGGAAGTGAATGCTGGGACGCTTGTTAATGTTCAGGGAGAGGATTTTAACACTGTCATCAATAACGGTAGCTATATTTTAGGCAGTGATGTACCTGGCTACTGGCCTAAGAGTGAAAATCTGACAGTTAATCAAGCGAGCCATGCCATTATTCGCAAAGGTGTGCTCTCTAGGGCGACGGTTTCTGGAACAATGACAGTATATCAGGGGGGAGTGCTTTCAGATAAAATTGACATCACTGAGGGGGGCACTTTGCAACTTAATGAGGGGACAGGAACCAGTGCTATTGATGCCAATATTAGCGTTGCGGGCGATATCAGGCTTGATGGTAGTAAGGAGGATAATTTTACTATAGGGCATGTGGTTATGGATGGAGGGCGCATTATCTTTTCAGATAACGTCCATGGACGTAGTGCACGAGGCTATTCATCACTTACCTTGAATAATCTTGATGGCAATGGTTCTTTTTACATGAATACCGACATCGCTCATGCTCTAGGAAATTATCTACAGGTGTATGGTAAGGCGAACGGCCAGCATAAAGTCTATGTAGCAGATACAGGGGTTAGCCCAGAAGACGGTGCTCGGTTGCCACTGATTCAGATTGGAGGTGGTAATGCCCAATTTACCTTGGGCAATAATGAACATGTGGTGGACGTGGGTACTTGGCAATACCGTTTAGTGGGTAATGGTAAAGGGAATTGGGCACTAGTTGCAAAAATCCCGGAACCAACACCGGAGCCAACACCGGAGCCAACACCGGAGCCAACACCGGAGCCAACACCGGAGCCAACACCGGAACCAACACCGGAACCAACACCGGAACCAACACCGGAACCAACACCGGAACCAACACCGGAACCAACACCGGAACCAACACCGGAACCAACACCGGAACCAACACCGGAACCAACACCGGAACCAACACCCCCCATTTATAAATCGCGTATCACACCAGCTGCTGCTGCGGGATTATCCATGGCAACCGCAGATTACATCATGTTTAACAGTCAGCTTGGGGCAATACGCTCGAATGTGAAAGGAGAACTCCTGGCGGATGACACAGGTGCATGGGTGGGGATGTTAACGGATAGTACTAATGTCCATGCATTCGAGGATGCCAGTTATCGTATTAATGTGAAGGGGATGCAGCTTGGGTTTGAAGGTACGCTAGGAGCTGAAAAAACTAACAGTGCCGCAGGTTTGTTTGTTGGTTTTCACCAAGGACAGATGCTATTTGCAAGGCAGGGAAGTGCTAAGGTTAACAGTATTATGTTGGGAGGGTATGGCCGCTATAATAGCCTGGATGGGTATTATTTTGATGCGTTGTTGGGCCTCTCTCACCTTGATCACAAAATTGATGCACAGATGACCAGCGGTGGTGAAGCCGCTGGAAACTTCCATTCAACTTCATTAGGCAGTTATTTGGAAGGGGGAAAGATATTCAGTTCGGGGGGCGCTTTTATTGCCCCCTACGCTGCAATGACTGGTTTTATGAGAGATCCCAACCTTTATCAATTATCCAACGGTATGCAGATCCACAACACTATGCAGAAAACATTGTCTGCTGGGGTAGGGATGAGGTTAGGTTATCAGGTCAGCTTACAAAATTCCAAAATCACGCCTCATCTTAATTTAGCATTGAAGCATACCTTGACTGACGATAACAAAGTCAGTATCAATAATGACCGTTTCAGTCCAGAATTGAATGGCACACAAGGTCTTTACCAACTTGGGGTGAGCGCATTATTAGCCGGTGGATTGAATGTTTCTGTCGATGCTGGCTATGCAAGGGGCCATCAGGTCGAACAACCTTGGCAGGCCAATATTGGAATGAGTTGGGCCTTTTAAAAAAGGTTTTTGTCGGATGAAAAAATGACTGAGTTGATGATTATCTAATAGACATATGTTTGAGTTCAAAATGCGGGACTCAAACATATTTACTAAAATTATTGACAGTAATTCTTTTTACCCTTCGTAGAAGGTCCTTTTTTGTTGACCATTACCGATTTGCTTTTCTCTGACAAGATTTTGATAAAAAAATGATATTGTGGTTAAAGGGTATATTTGCGCAAATTTTTGTTTTAAGATTTCTAGGGTTAGAAAATTGCTGTCTTTCTAACTGACTCATATATCGTGATTTTTTAAAATTTTCCCTTTTTCAACATTCATGTTACCCTTTGAGCCGTCAAAGGGTTTTTTTTATCTAGGGTTTTCATTCTAATCGCATTGGTGAATTTATTTGCTGAAATGAGCTTTTGCCAAGGATTCGATAAAACCGTCAGTGCATCATATTGATTTGTTTATTCTCCATTCACTTTTTTGCTCCTCCGTTGCAGATGCTGATGGCATTTGATAGAACTCTATTCGTTAGCATCTTGGTGTCGTTTATTAACGGAACCCTAACATGAAGGATGTCGCTGGCTCAGTGTTATTTCATGGTTTTATCATGAAATAATGGCATTCCTCAGAGTTGGCTCATGAAATCACCAGCGCAAGTCGGATTGTAGATGCGATGCCTGTTGCTTTGCGCATCCAAGAGCCAATCTCAGGATCCCGTAGGTTGGTTGCCCTTATGGACAAGCACATTTCCAACCTTCAGCCTAGGGTTTAGGCAACGTTATATAGTCATGTGGCGGCCCCTTCTTAACACCGCTTAAGCCGAGCGCACCATGATGATGGATTATCTTTGCTTTGTGACTACTAACTAAGAGACACCTTTTGCAACCCAATGATATTTATAGAGGTAGGTTGTTTTGGGGGTGCTTGTATCAGTTTTTTGTCAGATTTACTTCTCTTGTGGGCATGGAGTCTTCGTGTAATCTAACGCCGTGAAGCAAAAAACCATGGCCATAGGATGCCTGTTAAGGAATGAACCATGAAAGATGATATTCTTCTTAATAATGAGGTTGCTTATAATGAAGCCCATTCTTCCCTAGAATGTCTGAATACTGGGGAGCGTATTCACTTAACACCTAATGAAAGGAAATTATTGAACATCCTGCTTTCACAAAGAGGGTTGAAAGATACCATTATTGAGGAGATCTGGACTCAGCAAGGTATTATTGTCACTACTTCTAGTTATCATCAGCTTGTCAAGATGTTGAGAATGAAATTCCAACAAGCTGGATTATCGCCTGATATTATCAAAACTATCCCAAGATATGGTGTCATACTTTGTTTACCCTCTAGTCTGACAAAGAATACGACGGAGACGGATGAGGAGAACGAGCAATCTAAAGAAAATGCCACTGAAGACTTTATTGATGCACCTGCTTGTGGAGCTGTCGAGACTAATGGTCTGGCTAAAGAGCAAGTGGGCTACTTTCATTCAGTATATTCATATGGGAACCTCACAAAAATACCCTCGAATATAGCGAGTTTTACTATCGGATTGCTTGTTCTTATTTTGATTGGTATGGGGGGCGCTGTGGCTTTTAGTGTAGTAGAAGATGAAGGAAAGCCACTCTTTTCGCAGCAACGACAAATTGGTAAAGTTTTTTATCATGCGACATCAATAACATTACTAGATAAGTCTAATTTCATGGCGCAAGTTTCTAAAGGTCTGTTGCCAGATACTCGGCATGTGTATCTGGCCTCAAACGGTCCTAAGGTGTGGGTATCCTATTGCAAGAACCAAATAGAGGAGGAAAACTCAGCATGTCATCACGCTTGTTTTTCAGTCTACTAGTCTTGCTTGTTATCTTGATTGCAAGCTTAGGCTTCTATGGCGCACAATTTTATCAAGATAATCTGCCTAGCAAATCTTGCACTAGTGTTATCGAGAACGGCAGGTTTATCGGGGACGATTTGAAGTCGTACACACTTAATGGCAACGTTGTTTTTCGGCTGCCTGAAAGAAAAATATCTGTTTTTGGGGTGCTAACGACTGAAGATGGACAAAAGATCATGCGTCGAGAGCTTTACTTCAATAAAGTACACCAAGGCTTCTCGGGGAACGTCAGTGGTGCTATTTGTAAGCGTTATATTTCTCCAACAGACAATGCTGGTGTTAATCGAGTTCTGTTTAGTTCTCAAGGGGAAAATATCGATCTTAGCTTTAGCCGTATAAGGAAAGGACTCTATCTTGTACTTATTAATGATAACTGGGTTATGATGTGCCGGGAGAAAAATTTCTAACATCACAGTCGACAACTGGCGGCTTCTCCACACATCATAACAAAGGGGGGCTTGATACTAAGCCACCCTTTGTTGGTTTTCATTTGAAACGTTTGTTCTTTGGCAATCTTGCCTAGTTTAATTAGGCATTCGCGTTAAAAATTGTCAAGAGAGAAATTTATCCTCTTGCGTTTTACTAGTTTTACCTCGCTTGTGCCTTCTTTAAACGTGTTCAAAGTCAAATTTTTGGGGCTGGTCTATCGATTTAAAACTCTCTTCTAATTTCATTTTTGAGGCGATACGAAAACGGTGCACACTGACAGTTTTTGTACTGATACTGAGAATTTGTGCTATCTCATCATTAGACATTTGCTCTTGCATGAGCATGTATACTTCTTTCTCTCTGTTTGTGAGCATTGTAATGGCAGCCTTCCTGGTTCGAATATTGCCATTATTTGGAAAGCAAGCATAGTGTAATCGTACTACGGTGATCACTTGTGGTAATAAAAAAATCATCTGGCTTTTTAAAACTACGGCATCTAGGCCGCTATTGATCAATTGGCATTGAAGAATTTTTTCCTTATCGTCAGCTATGGCAATGCATTTAATGGTGTGATTAAGTCTTTTTATTTTCATAATCAATTTAGTGGCTTGATGGAAGGAATGGGGAGAAACATCGATAATAAGTAATTCGATGTCTTGCCACGGGATCTTTGGCAGACAGTCTAAAATACTGTTTGTGTAGCTTAGTGTACGGACAAGTTGAAGACAACTTGAAAACTGGCTGTTAAATCTATCTTTAAGATAGCTGTCATTTGTTATCGTTACGGTGATGATTGGAAGATTCATTGCGTTATCCATATGTTATTCATTTGTTGGTTAAGGTTCTTGTTCAATGAAATATCGCCTGACTCAATCGCTCATGTCCATCGTTTGTATCAAAATATCATGATGGATTTGCGAAATTATCCTTTGGATGTCATGAATTTACATAATTACGAGATAACCCTATGTTCGGCTCATTGTGTGTTCATGCTGGAAGGCTCAGTTTTCAGTGTAAGAAAGGTCGTGTTTTTAATCAGTCGGTGATCAGGTTAGAGAAATTTCAAGGGAGAAAGGAGCAAGGAATCTAGGATGCTTGATAGAGGAAGCACATCGGAGTTGGAAAACTGAATAACTAAGCACTATCCGTTTAAGAAGGGGCAATATACTTGTCGGATCAGCGTGCTACTGAACGATAATGAAAGCTCATTGGTTGCGGAGAGCAAGTTGCAAATGGCTTACGTTAAAAATGGTAGGGTTAGACTGCGACTAAGCTAAAGTATAACATCAGTAAAGATTTCATTACCAAGAAAGAAGTTTAATAATCCCAATTCATTTCCTTTGCTATCATGGTATAACGTCATGAAATATTATGATGATCACTTCAATATTCAAAGCCTGAGTCAACATTAACATTAAAAACATTTGAAATGGTAAGGTCACAATATTGGTGGGAACACTACTATACTGAGCCGTCGTGACCATTTCATTATTCCTCTTTGACAGCGAATATCCTTCTTTTTGTATCTAATACCGTGATAGTGTTGATTAGCTCTTAACATTCGCGAGGCATTGTTAATGAAAGACTAACTCATATTTATTAATTTGAGAACAAGTTCATCAATTGCCATTTTTAGATCACGCAAATTACAACTTTGCCTGTAGGAAGGTATACTGATAACACGATTTCTTTCGTGAAAAATTGTTTCACGAGAGGAGGCTTTTTGATAATTACCCTCGATTTTTTCTGCAATGGCAATCAGTTCCGTGCTATTCCCTAAGGCCATTTTTACACCGAAGCCGTAGATGAGAGGAAGTAACATCGGCGCGATACACAAATAACCTACGGGTTTACTCGCCAATCGGAACGTTTTTAAAAGTGATAAAACCTCTGGAGCGATACTAAGAGTTTTATCTTGAAACGTAAGATTAGAGAAGTTTTCTGCGACACCGAAGCCGCCAGGAACAATCAGGGCATCAAAATTATCGGGTTTACATTGATTTAATTTGGTAATGTCTTCCATAACAATACTGGTAGTCTCTTGCTGTACATGACTTGGGCTAGCCTCTACTCTTCTCGTAAAATGGTGGGTAGGGTGATATTGATATGTTTTCGGTACAAAACATTGAAAAGCAATATCGTTAGATTCCAAGGCAAGCAAGCAGAGTGCGGCCTCATTCACCTGTGGGTCATCAAATTCTCCACACCCTGAAAGAAGAACGGCGAACGTTTTTCTGTTCATATCAATCCTGTAATTGCTCTGATGTAAATTTAAAATATTGCTATGGGTTGCGGGATATTAATGACTATTTGCTTGCGTTTCTATAATCTAAATCTGAAGAATCGGTTACTCCCTGATTAATATGTATTTTAGGAAAATCAGTTTATGGGGAATGGCGGTTATAGCTTGTGGTTATGCTTCATTGCAAATGTGGAATTTATCAAAGTTTTTTAAATGCATGCTCTTATTTTTTCATGAGGATGTTTCTGCAAAGCTGGCAGGGGATTGAGAACCTTGTATGTTTGTTGCGATGTTCTTTTGGCCTTTGCTCAGTGAGTTACATACCTTACATTCCTTTTTCATAGCAATGGAAAAGATGGAAGTCCGAACCAGGAATGGGAGGTTTGCAGCAAATTGCGCATATTAAATTGAGGATGTTTAGTATGTCATTTCAGGTAAAAGTAGGCTCCGAAACGAAAAACATGGTAAATGCGTCCAGCGAAGCACCTGTCGGCGGCAAGTTGATACTTACTCCACAAAACCAATATGTTGCGTTGAATGTTCAACCCAGAGAAATTGCTGCTTTTTCTAAGAATGGTCAGGATTTGGTCATTCATCTTAAATCTGGCGAAGTCTTTCGTATTGCCAATTTCTATCTTCAGGAAGGCAATCTCACAGGGCAGCTTTTTTTAGTTGATGAAAAAGGAGAACTACTTCTTGCTAATCTTGACGAACCCATGACTGATGGCAGTATCACGGTAAGCTACATTCCCCAAGAGATCGATGGAGGCTTTCAGTCACTCACGCAAGATAGTAATGAAGAGGCAATGGATAACAATGGTATTGCTGTTGGTGCTATTGCTCTTCTTGGCGCTGCAGCTGTTGGTGGCGGGATTGCCATCGCTCATCACAACCGACATGCCGGTAATGACAACGGTTCAAATCAAATTGACAATAACATCTACCCACCTGTTGAAGACATAGACCCTCCTTTAGCTGTGACTAATTTGAAAATAACCGCTGATGGCAGCAGCATTAGTGGCCAGGCTGAGCCCGGAGCAACGGTCAATATAGATATTGATGGTGATGGGGAAGTTGATTTTTCTGTCATCGCCGACTCCGATGGCCAGTTCCAACTGCAATTAACCCCCCCTTTACAAAATGGGGAGACTGTTGAAGTTACAGCAACAGATAATGCAGGAAATACTAGCTCTTCAACAAATATTCAGGCACCAGACATAACACCACCAGAACCTGCTTTAAATGTTACGATTTCATCTGATGGGAGTAGTATTAGCGGTCAGGCTGAACCTGGTGCAACAGTTAGTATTGATATTAATGGCGATGAAAAAAGCGACCTCATAGTGCCTGTATCACCAGATGGCAGTTTTCAGGCTGAGCTTTCTCCCCCTTTAACAGACGGAGAAACAGTCAATGTTGTCGTTGTCGATACTGCAGGAAACCATAGTCCAACGACTGTTGTGGATGCGCCAAACTTTGTTAGTACGCCAATAATTCATCCCAGTAACGGCGTAACGATCTCAGGTCATGCCGAAACGGGGGCGACCGTGGTACTCACCGATGGTAACGGCCATCCGTTAGGGGAAGTGACGACTGATGGCAGTGGTAACTGGATGTTTACTCCGGTCACGCCGCTTGCCGATGGCACCGTGATTAATGCGGTAGCCAAAGACAGCTCGGGGAATACCAGTTCTTCTTCCTCCGTTACCGTAGACGGAGTGGCGCCGGATGCACCGACAATTAATCCGAGTAATGGCGCAACGGTTACGGGTCATGCGGAAGCGGGGGCAACTGTGGTACTCACCGATGGTAACGGCAATCCGTTAGGGGAAGTGACGGCTGATGGCAGTGGTAACTGGACGTTTACTCCGGTCACGCCGCTTGCCGATGGCACCGTGATTAATGCGGTAGCCAAAGACAGCTCGGGGAATACCAGTTCTTCTTCCTCCGTTACCATAGACGGAGTGGCGCCGGATGCACCGACAATTAATCCGAGTAATGGCGCAACGGTTACGGGTCATGCGGAAGCGGGGGCAACTGTGGTACTCACCGACGGCAATGGCAATCCGTTAGGGGAAGTGATGGCCGATGGCAGTGGTAACTGGACATTCACCCCAACTTCTCCGCTTGCCGACGGCACGGTAGTCAATGCAATAGCAAAAGACCTTTCAGGTAACAGCAGTCCTACTTCTTCTGTCACAGTAGATGGCATCGCTCCTGATACACCAACAATTAATCCGAGTAATGGTGTAACCGTCACCGGTCAAGCGGAAGCGGGGGCGACTGTGATACTTACCGACGGCATTGGAAATCCGTTAGGGGTAGTGATGGCTGATAACAATGGTCACTGGGCGTTTACTCCGGTCACGCCGCTTGCCGATGGCACCGTGATTAATGCGGTAGCCAAAGACAGCTCGGGGAATACAAGTCCTTCTTCTTCCGTTACCGTAGACGGAGTGGCACCGGATGCACCAACAGTTAATCCGAGTAATGGCGCAACGGTTACGGGTCATGCGGAAGCGGGGGCAACTGTGGTACTCACCGACGGCAATGGCAATCCGTTAGGGGAAGTGATGGCCGATGGTAGTGGTAACTGGACATTTACTCCCACCTCTCCGCTTGCGGATGGCACCCTGATTAATGCGTTAGTCAAAGACAGCTCGGGGAATACCAGTCCTTCTTCCTCCGTTACCGTAGACGGAGTGGCACCGGATGCACCGACGATTAACCCAAGTAATGGTGCAACGGTTACGGGTCATGCGGAAGCGGGGGCGACCGTGGTACTCACCGATAGTAATGGTGATCTTTTAGGAGAAGTAACGGCAGGAAGCGATGGTAACTGGACGTTCACTCCGGCCACGCCGTTTGCCGATGGCACTGTGATTAATGTGGTAGCCAAAGACAGTTCGGGGAATACCAGTCATTCTTCATCCGCGACCGTAGATCGTGTGGCTCCGGATGCACCGATGATCAATCCGAGTAACGGCACAACGGTAACGGGTCATGCGGAGGCCGGGGCGACCGTGGTACTCACCGATGGTAACGGCAATCAGTTAGGGGAGGTGACGGCTGATGGCAGTGGTAACTGGACGTTCACTCCGGCCACGCCGTTTGCCGATGGCACCGTGATCAACGCGATAGCCAAAGACAGCTCGGGGAATACCAGTCCTCCTTCCTCCGTTACCGTAGACGGAGTGGCTCCGGATGCACCGACGATTAACCCAAGTAATGGTGCAACGGTTACGGGTCATGTGGAAGCGGGGGCGACTGTGGTACTCACCGATGGAAACGGCAATCCGTTAGGGGAAGTGATGGCCGATGGCAGCGGTAACTGGACGTTCACTCCGGTCACGCCGCTTGCCGATGGCACCGTGATTAATGCGGTAGCCAAAGACAGCTCGGGGAATACCAGTTCTTCTTCCTCCGTTACCGTAGACGGAGTGGCGCCGGATGCACCGACAATTAATCCGAGTAATGGCGCAACGGTTACGGGTCATGCGGAAGCGGGGGCAACTGTGGTACTCACCGACGGCAATGGCAATCCGTTAGGGGAAGTGATGGCCGATGGCAGTGGTAACTGGACATTCACCCCAACTTCTCCGCTTACCGACGGCACGGTAGTCAATGCAATAGCAAAAGACCTTTCAGGTAACAGCAGTCCTACTTCTTCTGCCACAGTAGATGGCATCGCTCCTGATACACCAACAATTAATCCGAGTAATGGTGTAACCGTCACCGGTCAAGCGGAAGCGGGGGCGACTGTGATACTCACCGACGGCAATGGCAATCAGTTAGGGGAAGTGACGGCTGATGGCAGTGGTAACTGGACGTTCACTCCGGCCACGCCGTTTGCCGATGGCACTGTGATTAATGCGGTAGCCAAAGACAGCTCGGGGAATACCAGCCCTTCTTCCTCCGTTACCGTAGACGGAGTGGCACCGGATGCACCAACAGTTAATCCGAGTAATGGCGCAACGGTTACGGGTCATGCGGAGACCGGTGCAACCGTGGTACTTACCGATAGCAACGGTGATCCGTTAGGGGAAGTGACGGCTGATGGCAGTGGTAACTGGACGTTTACTCCGGTCACGCCGCTTGCCGATGGCAGCGTGATTAATGTGGTAGCCAAAGACAGCTCGGGGAATACCAGCCCTTCTTCCTCCGTTACCGTAGACGGAGTGGCACCGGATGTACCGACGATTAATCCAAGTAATGGGGCAACCGTCACCGGTCAAGCGGAAGCGGGGGCGACCGTGGTACTCACTGATGGTAACGGCAATCTATTAGGTGAGGTGACAGCTGATGGCAGCGGTAACTGGTCTTTGACCCCAGCCACTCCGCTTCCTGATGGCAGTGAAATCATTGCCATCGCTCATGATGCTTCAGGGAATATCAGTCCACCTGCCAGTATTATTGTTTTGTATGCGCCAGTTATAAGTGTTCCTGAAGCAGCTGATGGCTGGCTGAATGGAACTGAGTTAAGTGATGGGATAAAAGTTGATGTGACGTTGAGGCCCACAATGAAACCGGGTGAGGTTATCAATGTAACTTTCTCCGGTCAGAATGGATATCAGATCATTGTTTCCCATGCCCTAACTGCTGAAGATATTGCATCGGGAGAGGTGAGTATGACTATTACCCCTCCTGTAGATATGGGGCCATTCCCGCAAGGGGCATCGACTATTACTGCGGCCATAGATAATAGCGCGTCTTCTGAACCGATGAATGTTACTGTTGATACGATTGCTCCCGCTAACCCCGTGTTGACTATCCTTGGTACTGAATTGAACATTGTTGGTGAGCCCGGCACCTCATTAACAATTGCCATTAAATTTGGAGGGGTAACGCATACGACAACATTGGTCGCTGATGGTACGGGGAAAGCTTCGTTAAATCTGTTAACAGGTTTTGATACTGAACTCACTTGGGACCAGATCCTTAATGCACAAATCGATGTTGTAGGAACTGATGCGGCGGGCAATAAAAGTGAAGTGGTATCCATCGGTGTAGCAAACAACATTTCACAACCGCTCACTGTTGGTGATTTTGGTTTGGACTTTTCATTATTCCCTCCAACCTTTGGTTTTCATGGTACGACAGACCCTAATTCCAGTATTGCTCTGGTTGTTAAAACACCTGCAGGAAATGTCAGCCTGTCATTAGAGGCTGATGATAATGGGCGTTTTTCTCTCAACCTATTAAGTCCAGATATTCTTACACAGTTAAATCTGACCATTGAACAACTCCTTAATTTGGGAGACCAATTGGCATTTGATCTGGTTGTCACTGACACGTACGGAAATGTAAGCGCAGATTATGGTATTGGACTTAGCGCTGCTGGTGTGAGTGTTGGTATTGGTCAAATCGAGATGCATGGAACTGAGGGGAATGACATCTTATCTGGTAGTCATGGTAATTCTGAGCACATCAGTGCAGGCAACGGCCATGATTTAATCTTAAATGTCGGTGCCGGCGACACAGTCGATGGTGGTGAGGGAAATGACGCTATCCAGATAACCACTCCCCAATTTGCCAGCATCAACGGTGGTGATGGGTTTGACACAATCATTTTCTCTGACGGCATCGATTTAGACTACAACAGCCCTAGTACAGGAACACTCCAGAGCATTGAGCGCTTTGATTTAGGCCATGGTGATTCCGGTAGCGTATTGACGCTCACTGCAGCAGAAGTGGCAGTTATTACGGATGATAATAATACGCTGCAAATAACGGGGGAAGCTAACGATACCTTAAACGTGGCAGGAGCCGTCAATGCGGGTACCCAGCAAATTGATGGTATCAGCTATGATGTTTACAGCTTCGGTAACACCACTTTACTGGTTGAAGAAAACACCGTTAAGGTTGTTGTCTGATGCAAATGATGAAATTTATCACAGGGGCCTTTTGGCTCCTGTTTTTCCTCCTGCCTAGAGATACCGTTGCCATATCTTTATCCCAAGCTGTTTCAATGGGGCTTGCTGTGCATCCTAAGATTTTGGCGGCGCGTTCAGAAGTAGAGCAATCCGCTATTGATGTTGACATCGCTAAGAGTGGATATCTTCCGGCTTTAACCATGTCGTCAGGTCCACAGGGGGCACATTTACAAACGATGGGATATGACATCACTGCCACTCAAATGCTATATGACTGGGGACGTGTTGAAAGCTTGGTTGCCGAAGCTGATGCCATGAGACGAATGCGGCGAGCTGAGTTGATGGTAGCGCGTGATGATGCAGCGCTTGATATTATTGAAGTCTTTTTTGATGTGCTGCAGGCAGAAAAATGTGTTGAAGCTGTTGAGCAATACCGCAAGGCGCTGGAGAACATTCATGCTATGGCCCAATCACGTGACCAGCATGGTTATTCAGATAGGAGTGAACTCGAACGCACAGAACTTGAAATATTGCGCGCTCAAGAACAGTTGGCACAGGAGGAAGGAAAACGCCAGGAAGCAGCTGAGCAGTTCCAGCTTTTGGTTGGGAAGCCTGCGTTTGGTTTGCTTTTCCCACCCTCCGTATTTTCGAAGCAGGAGTTATTGCCTCAAAATATTGATGAGGTAATTAAATACTCGCCATTATTTATCAAATCCCAAGCCGATGTCGAAATCGCTGAAACTCAGTTGCGGCATGCCCGTGCATCCCTGCTACCACAGCTCAACCTAGAAGCGACAACTCAAAGGCGGGAAATTGGTGGTCGCATGGAAAGCGACAATGTCATGTCACTTCGTTTTCGTATGGATACTATTCAGGGGCTTGCTAACTTTCAACGACCAGCTGCCAGCGCTCAAAAGCTACAGGGGGCTCGCTGGACCTTAAATGCTGTTTCTCGCGATATACGCCGCCAAGTGCAATCTCTTTCTGAAAAACGAAAAACCTTGATTCGCAGAGAACATACGCTTACTCAACAAATAGCTGCATCAGCTAAGGTCAGTGAATTGTACCGAGAACAGTTTGAAGTTGGGCATCGAGATATTGTGGACCTTTTAAATGTTCAGCATGAACGTATAGAAGGGATTAAGCAGTTGATTGCACTACGTATTGAACAGGAACGTATTGTATACCGGATCTCAGCTCAAGTGGGCAAGTTGATGCAATTAATAGGGGAATAGTTTTTAGCATGGATGAGACATTTGCAGTAACCCAAAAGCCGAGCTACAGTAGCGATCCTTTGTGCAGAGGGCTTCTTCTTTTGTGCGCTCGCTTGAGGCGAGAAACCAGTGCAGCAGCATTAACTGAAGGACTCCCATTAAATAATGGTCGATTACCTACCCACCTCATCCCCAGGGCTTTGCGTCGGGTGGGGATTAATGCTGAACTCGCACATTTGCCTCTGGGGCAGCTCGACGATTATTTATTACCGGCATTGCTGATTTTGAAAGATGGCAACACGTTATTACTGGCAGAACTAAACAAAACTGACGCTGCTGTATTGATACCTGAAGTACAAGGCGGCGTTGAACGCCTTACGATAGAACAGCTTGAGGCAATGTATAGCGGCAAAATCATATTGGCTAAGTGTGAATATCGAGCAGATGCTCGGCTTGGTAATTATGCGAAAGCGCGCGATGAACACTGGTTCTTTGGACCCCTTAAAAAATGTCGTCGTACCTATCTGGAAGTAGCGATTGCGGCGCTAACTGCCAATCTGTTGGCAACAGTTAGCGCGCTTTTTGCTATGCAGGTCTATGACCGCGTGGTCCCCAATAATGCTTTTGACACCCTATGGCTTTTAACCTGCGGTGTAACGCTTGCCATACTTTTTGATGGGGTATTGCGGATCATGCGTGGTTATATCCTGAATGTTTTAGGGAAACGGCTAGACCTCCAATTATCAACGTTACTATTTTCTCGTGTATTAGGGGCTCGCCTGGAAGCGAAACCCGCTTCGATGGGCGCATTCAGCACTCAGGTGCGTGAATTTGAATCTGTCAGGGAATTTTTTACCTCATCTAGTGCTGCTCTTATCAGTGATCTCCCCTTTGTGTTTATTTTCCTGGTGCTGATTGCATTCATCGGTGGACCGGTCATTTGGGTTCCCGTGATTGCAAGCATACTGATGGTTTTGCCAGGGGTGCTGGCACAATACCGCCTTGAGTTTTTATCTCGCCAGCATCTACGCGAAGGTGCAATGAAAAATAGCGTGCTATTGGAATCCTTCGAGCACCTAGAGACAGTTAAAAGCAGTGGTGCAGAAGGGCGTTGTCTTTATTACTGGGAGGCCATAACTGCAAAACTTGCCGGTACAGCAATGAAAACCTATATCACGACAACGACACTGAGTTACTGTGCCGCCATGGTTCAGCAACTGTGTTATGTCGGGGTTGTTGCTTTCGGCGTATATCGCATTAGTGATGGTGCTATGACCGTCGGGGCTTTAATTGCTTGCTCTATTCTTTCCTCACGTGCTATTGCCCCGCTTTCTCAGGCTGCAGCTATTCTTGGGCGATGGCAGCATACGCGGGTTGCGATGGAGGGGCTTAATCAGCTTATGAATGCCCCTCAAGAGCGTGCAGAGAACAGGCAGTTTGTCCACTTAGAACGGGTTGCTGGGCATTATCTGCTTAACGATATCAAATGGTGCCACGGTGAGGGGCCGGCAGTTTTAAACATCTCCTCGTTGTCTATTCGGCAAGGCGAGCGTGTCGCAATTCTCGGGGGAAATGGCGCCGGCAAATCGACGCTATTGCGCCTTCTGTCAGGATTGGTTGATGTGCAGTCTGGAAATGTCCAACTTGATAACATCAATTTAAGCCAGATAGATCCCGCTGACAGACAACGCAATATTGGTTATTTACCGCAAGATGTGGCTCTATTTTTTGGAACGCTTCGAGAAAATCTTAATTTAGCCAATGCGGCAATCAGTGATGCGCAATTATTGGAAACTTTGGACGGCATTGGGTTAGGCGCGTTTGTTCGTGCCCACCCGCTTGGACTTGATATGCCTCTCAGCGGCAATGGCAGTCTTTCTGGCGGGCAACGCCAGGCGATAGGTCTTGCCCGGGTGTTGCTAAAAGATCCTGCTGTTTTATTGCTAGATGAACCTACTGCCGCCTTTGACCAGACAAGTGAAACTCATCTGATTCATTATTTGCAGAAGTGGTTAGGTAAGCGAACGCTAATTGTCACGACACACAAAAGAAATGTTCTTGCTTTGGTTGATAGAGCCATTGTGATGCGCCATGGAAAGATAGTGCAAGATGCGCCTGTGGGGCAGGTATTAGCACAAGGCAATCAAGTTGCTCCGGCACAACGGGTTAAGCAAGAGGCTCTGTGATGTTTTCAAAAAAAAGAACAGCGCGAAAGTATCGTTCAGTGGTCGATCCCATGTGCAGTACTGCGCACCCAATCTATAGACCGTTATTGTGGGTGTTGATAACCTGCATTATCTTGACAATTATCTGGGCTGCATTGGCTGAACTAGATGAGGTTACCCGTGGGGAAGGTCGTGTTATCCCTTATAGCCGTACCCAAAAAATCCAAAGCCTCGAAGGAGGGATCATTGATAGCATTGTTGTTAAAGAAGGTGAGGTAGTTAAACCCGGGCAATTATTAGTCCGCCTTGATAGAACGCATTTTCTGACAAGTTTCCAGGAAACCTCCAATCAGGCTCGTGCACTAAGTGCTACTATTGCGCGTTTAGATGCTGAGGTCTTGGGTAAAGATAATATTGATTTTGGGCCAGATATTGCGCCAACGAGTCAGCTTGCCCAAGCACAATTGGCACTTTTCAATTCACGCCGAGAAAAGCTGGTAGAGAGTTCACGGGCTATAGAACAGCAGATCCATTTAGCCCAGCAACAGCTGACATTAATCACCCCATTGGTCAGCAAACATGCTGTCAGCCAAATGGAAGCACTCAAATTAAGACAGGATATCAGCACTTTAAAAGGGCGCTTAATAGAGCTAAAAAGCTCCTATGCACAGGATGCCTACACGGAGCTTAGTCAACGAAAAGCGGAGTTAAGTGCCATAGAACCCATCGTATTACAAAGGCAAGATCAACTCGAGCGAACTGAAATCGTTTCTCCTGTAAATGGACGGGTTAATACTATTCTTATTAATACACGTGGTGGTGTTATTGCCCCCGGTGAACCTATTATGGAAATTACGCCAGTTGAAGATACATTATTCATTGAGGCCAAGATAAAACCCAGAGATGTTGCTTTTATCGTGCCGGGAATGCCAGCTAGAGTAAAGATCACTGCTTATGATTACTCAATCTATGGTGATCTTAAAGGAATAGTCACACAAATTAGTGCTGATACGATTGAAGAAAACACGGTACATGGGAAAGAATTTTTCTATCAAGTGCTCATAAAAACTGATGGAAGTGAACTTAAAAGAAACGGCCGTGCATTACCTATTATTCCTGGAATGGTGGCGGAAGTTGATATCATTAGTGGTAAACGTAGTGTTCTAAATTATCTCTTACGTCCGCTGGTGAAAGCAAGATTATATTAATCCCGCAATGATACTCCCCCTAATCCTTAGAATGTCTCGGTTTAGGGGGAGTTAAAGTATGAGAAAATAAATCTGGTAGGGCAGAATAACCTATTGTCGAAAAAGATGGTCTCTCCAGATGTGACAAATTAATAGCTTAGCTTGGCTGCATCTGAGCCAGTAACTCATCAATTTTCTTGATGACTTGAGTGCTTGCCCGCTCCATTTTTTCTAGATTCCGCCAAAGCTTTTGATCATCTTGTTCCCGGAATGCCTTTAGGGCAAGCTGTCCTGAGCTGTGTACTTCTGCGTGAGGGATGTCAAGCTGGGTAAAACTACTAAAATGCGAAAATGCTCTTCCCGCCTCACTGTAGTACCATTTTCCTAAACGGCATTCAGCATGGCTGTTTACCGCTGTTGTTTTGTCCTTATTCAAAATAAGCTCATAGAGCTTCCCTTTCCAGATAACGTGGTCGAGTTTGACTGTGTTCAGAAACTGCTGGTTAGCAATAAAGTAGATAATTTTCTGCATATATGTTGATGACTCGATAACTTGTTGCAGCATCAGACAAGCTTGTTCTGTTGCTATACGAATGTCTCGGGTTAACTCATCGTTTAAAGCAATATTTGTGTTTACACTTTGTGCATGTTGATTGATAGCCTGGGTAAGGGTGGTGATATTGGTTGCCTGATGGTGGATTTCAGAAGAAAGCATTTTTATTTCTCTAGCTATCACGGAAAATCCAGCCCCTCGAGGACCAGTATGGGCGGCCTCAATGGCAGAGTTAATTGCTAACAAATTGGTTTGCCGGGAAAATTTATTAATATCTTTAATGTTTTCAGTGATCTCCTGGATTACAACCATCAACTCTTTAATATAGCTAATACTTTCTTCAGAATGCTCTTCAATAAGGTTTACTAAATCGACGAGTTTCTCCATTCCACTGTGCGCTTGCTGGTTTTTTAGTGTTAATTCTTCAAGTCTGGCAACTTCCTGCATAAGGTTCTGGCTTGATTGTAATAATGAGTCGCGGATAATTTCTATTGCCTCTGTACCTGAGAGAAAACTATAACACAATAATTCTCCATATGATTTTTCATTATTAGTTTTATCCTCTAACAAGGATGGAGCGACAGGCGCAGTTTGTTGTTTCAATAACGGGGTTTTACTTATCCCAAACCATTTTTTTAGTGATGCATACATTTTTACTACCTCCAGAGAATTTGCACGATTATCAGTAACTTTTCCGGCCTACTATCAAGATTTTTATCGGTATAAATGACATGGGCTTGATGGCTGTCGTATGCATAGTTAGTAAAAACTATTATATCGTTACAAAATGAATGAGAGTGTTGGGAAATTCATCCGGGAAAAATCATTTTGCTAAGTCACCGGATTTGAAGGCTGTATGGTAATGGTCTAATGAAAGCGGACATCTCCAGAGTGCTTGCAGAAAAGCCTGTTCTTGATGCAGCCGCAGGTCATTAACAAGCCTGTTGTTGTGAAAAGACAACTGTCATTTCATATCTGTAATCCAGGGGGCGTGTACCATTGTTATTTGTTGTTCTTTTACAAAGAAAATTTATATTTATCATTGCGCCCTAATTCTTTTGCTTGACTAGGGTAATATCTTCTATTTGTTGCTTGCAATGAGGCTTTGGTAAGGTTTATATAAACGTCTTGGTTGGGGCGTGTTTGTAAAATTAACGTTTCCCCATGGAAAGTTTTAACATAATGTTATTTTTATTCCCTCGGACTGCTTAATGACACAGGGAAAGAGTTCATCACTATGGTGTAGAAGTTCGGAGGGTTAAAATGAATCCTCCTTGATTTTCAGTTCGCTGTGGTACGTTTAGTTCTGAGCCTGTTAACAATGGTTCAACTTCAAACTGTAGCGTCATCTGTGTAACCGGGTTCTTCTTCCCAACAACAATGACATCTCCGGGCATTATTTTTTGCGGCATTGAGAGATTCTCTTTTTGGGGGAAGGGGGATGTTATCTCATCTGGGAGCGCAGCCTCACCGTTAACTGTGAGGCTAATCAGACTGAGCTTGAGCGTCCCTTTTCTACCATAAAGAAAATTGCCGTATTCGTTACGTCGACCTTCAACACTTATCTGCAGCGGTTTTGCGGTTGTACAAACAACATCTGCAGCTACTATGCGTTTACCATGAGTTAATAATCCACTGGCGCCATCGGCTTTTTCCAGCTGCCAGCGTGATACTTGGCCATAGTCGATATTTTTATTGTTTACCTTAATGTTGCATTCACTTTGTGAAGCTGAAGATTGTAGAGCGGGTGTGGAAAGTGTTGCTATCACTTTTTGACTACTCAAACCACATAGTAGGAGGAGTAATATCGGTCGTAACATAGTAGTTTTATCCCTAAATATCATTAATGACAGGTCATGTTGATGGTTTCGTAAAGTACGTTCTGTGGGGCTTTTTCAGGTAGCTTTGGTGTGAGGACACAGCTATCTTGCCCAAGGATGTCGGCTGTTAACGTCATGTTTTCTTTAACATCAGGAATGAAGATACTACCATCGGCTGCGGTGACACTGATAAATTGATCGTTGTCGTCAAATACACCGATACCTGGAGGCAGTGGTTTACCTTGAGTATCAAGAACATTTATGAGAACACGTCTGCTACGAACGACATCAAACCGCACGAAGCTAATCGCCCCACGAGCAGCTTCTGTTTCTTGCCAGGCATTTGCTACGTCAGTGCTTCGGTCAAGTGAACGTGTGTCCAATTCGATGTGCGAGCGGCGGTAGGCTCCCAGCGAGGGAAGAGCTGCGTAGCCACGCCAGTCTGTCCATGTTGGGCCTGCTGGTGTTTCAATACGAACCCCCGCTTCCTCTCCTACATGGGCAATACCAAAGGTATCCCCGATTTGATAAGGAGAAAACGTTACCCCGTGGCGATGAGCAATCACCCCACCATTGACACTACCAGACCAACTGGTATAGCTGTCATTATCTCGTGAAATACTGGCACCAAACTGACTGATTGGGGTCACCATACCCATATTGCCAGCAGCGGATTGATGACCAGTTCTGCTATCACGTTCCATTGATACATTCCAGTTTCTGTCTTGACTGGCTCTGCTGCTGTATCTCATTCCGCTTCGTTGATTGGTGTGACTGTGGTTCATCCAACTGCTAAATCCGCCATTTTCTCCAAGCGGGAAGCTCAGTGTGAAATAAATACGCGTTTCTGAGGAGGGCTCGCGACTTAAATCCCTATCAATACTGAGTGCGGTTAGCACGCTGCCGAACTGGCGGCTCCAGCCTGCCCGCATATATTGTAAGGATTGTCCTTCAAAAGTGCGGTTCTCTGCCCACGACAATGACAAGCTACCGACAATAGGGGAACCCCAACCCATGCCAATACCATATTGACTGCGGGTACGCCCCCGAAAATCTGAGCTGTCTGGCGCTAAAGCGTCACTGAGTTCACGATATCCAGAGGTCTGGAAAGCAGTGTTAAAACTTAAGTTAAACTGTTCTGTGAGCGTTTGGCTGACTGACCAGTTGCTTTGTATACCTTGCTGTTGGTGTTTGACATCTCGGGCGGTGTTCAGGCTACCTGAAAGTTGGGTGTCATTGCGCAACCGAAAATCTACACCTGCCCCCAGCGCTTGCCAGGGGGCGGAGGCTAATACACCGGCATTAAGACCTACTCGCGGTAACACTTGCCATCCTTGAGATGCTGTCGCAACTAATGGGGAAAGCGGCGTACCCGTCTGTTGCATTTTCCCGATGCCAAAAGAGAGTCCCTGTGTAACAGGACTCCCGCCCATTAAAAAAACAGAGGCAGGCACACTGAACTGGCGTGTGCTGCCGTCAATACCAGTTAGCGTGACAGCAAGGTCTGAACGGGTATTTAGCAAGGAAAATCCCTGCAGACGAAACGATCCGGCAGGAATAGTTGAACTAAAAAGAAGTACACCAGACTGCCGGATTTCTACAACAGACTGTGTATCTGCAACCCCCTCAACGAGAGCTGCTGATTGCTCCTGGGATAAGAGCGCTTGTTCAGGAAATAACTGGAACCCAAGAACTTGACCTGCACCAAAAAGAGAGTTGGCAAGTATTATCTTTCCTGCCTGTAAGACTTCTTTTCTTTCGGAAAATGTTTTTTGCAAATAAGCGTTTTGGTGTTGAAACGTTTCTTTGCCATTAAAACGAGAAAAAGATTGTTGGGAGCGGAAAATCCAGTCTGCCAAATTAAACCCCGTTTCGCTGCTCAACTGCATGAAGCTTGTATTATTCGTCTGCCCAGATGATTGCATATATTGTGCATTGTAATTTAAAAGACCTGCAGCACCGCCATGTTGCCAGTTGACATCGTTGCTACTGCTGATAGAAATTGCTTCTGGGGGCACAACCAAAGCCAATGTCCCTGTCGTTGGATCTGCATCAAGGGTGGCCTGAGCGAAACGTTTTTTCAGATCCTGACATAACTGCATATTGTTTGAGTGACTGGCATCTGGAGAGATCCCTGCTTGCTGTAAAAAACGGCTATTCATGCAAGGTTCACCTTCTTCATCAAAGCTAACCAAAAGCTTCCCCCTGGATTTACCATTTACTTTTAACGTCACCAGTGACTCCCCTGGTGCAAAGCGGGGCATTTTACGAAACCAGTCAGCGACTTTTGGGTCAATGCCTCGCGTTTGCAGATATTGAGGATCAAATAGCGTACCGTCTTCTGTTTCACTGGCTTGCGCCAGGTCAATACCTGCTGTGAAAACCAGTACGGACAACAAGGCAGTAGGTTTTATCGCCCGCAATAAGGCCCCCGTACGAATGAACAGGAAAGACTTCACTTTATCTCCTGGCGTTAGCGGGTTAGAACGGCATCATAAGTGTCGACAGCAAAGCCCCAAGTTGTTGCTGGTGACAGGCGCACCATCCGGCTACCTGGTGGGGCTTTGCCATTGGGTAAGGTCATAGTGAACGTTTGACCTGGTAACACATAGGTTTGAGGGAGTGTCCAGGCGGTATTGTCTGGTATTGTCTGTACTGTCTGGCCAATGCGAACGACATAGGGAGAGGGGTTGCTAACGACCAGCGTCTTACCCTTTATTTCCCAGGTTAGCTTTGTCCATGGTGCTGGTTCTTTTGCAAGACCTGCCGGACGAATAAGTACTGGCAAATTCTGACGTACAGTCATGCGTACTTCATTTTTCCCTTTTTGAACCGGCGGGATCCCTTCAAATGTCACGCGTTTCAGACGCTCTGTTTTTAGCGGTTGCTTGCTGTTTAGCATGAAACGAACACGTTGTGTTTTACCAGGCTCGACACGTGCAGCAGGTGGGGTAACCATCAGGAGTTTTTCAGCATCTTCTGGTATATCCTGCAATGTGGTTAACATCAACACAGGCCAGTTATCTGTATTGGTGACATTAATCGCACCTTCATTATCCCCTTCCTCAACAATAACAATTGAGGAGTCTGGCACAACGCCCGCAGCCTGCGCATTAGTCATCGATATAACGAACATTGAAACTATAAAGGAGTGGAAAAATAACCGTGGTATCATGAAGAAAAATCCGTTTTAAATATTATGATGTAAAAAGGAGCCCGAATGGACATCAACTATCCGGGCCCAAAACTAATGTATTATTTTATTTACAAATAAACCAGTTCGATGGTAGCCAGTCCGTTTAAGGTGATTTCTTTACTCATATCAAGTTCACTGGATTGTCTGATATAAGCTTGAATACCCAACTTACCAGTCAGGTTAGTAAACGCCACCGGCGTAATTACTGAGCTGCTGGCACTCCATGAAGCAAGTTCAACATAATCGTGCTGGAATAGGTTACCATGGGTGGAATTGAGCCATGTGTGTCCGTGATCTTTGGAAAGAATGCTGTAAACATCTTTGTCATCTGCCTTAACCGTTCCTGCAGCTAAACGTGCTACAAAACCACCGATATCTGTTTCACCTGTTTTACCCAAGCCTGCTGCACCAATTGCTCCAACAGCCGATACCCCATCAAACATGGCCACCGGCGTTGGAATAAATCCCCCCACACCGACATTCCCACCAACAGCTGTGCCTGAGCGACCATCAGTGGATTTTAGTGCGAGACGGGCGGGGGCATCACATTTAATGGTGAATTCCACTTGTCGTTCAGGTAATACTGTGTAGGCGGCTGGGTTGAGCACATTAGGGCTAATGTTTCCGTAGTCAATGATGTTTCCACCGGCAATCGACGGCGTGCAGGAAGCGGGTTTTATCGTGCCAGCAATACTTAATTGCGCGGTATTTTCCGCTTGCGCCCAGGAGGAAAAGGTTAGGGCCGATAAGATGCAAGTGGCAAGTTTGATTTTATGCTTCATATTCATTCATCCACTGATGGTATGGAGGTGGAATGCCAAGATGAATTGCCAATTGCAGGTTCATCTATTTTGTGGCGTTTAGATAGTTACAGGTAAACCAGTTCGATAGTTGACTTGCCATCAAGTTTGATTTCCTGGCTGAGGTCCAGATCGCTTGTTCTACTGATGTAGGCCTGAACCTTCATCTTGCCAGTCATTGTTTTAAAGGCCTCGGGGACGAGCGTGCCTGTTTTTGCTACTGTTAAGTGTTCAACATAACTATTCATGAGATTACCGCCTGTTGATTTTCTCCAGTTAGTGGGTTTGCTGGCATCACGAAAAACAATGTCTCGTTTGAGATCATTTGCGCCATCAGAAGACGTAAAGGAGGTTAAATCTAGATAGGCGTTGTATCCCCCAATTTTGGTTGTTCCTGCAAGCCCAAGCCCTGCTACATAGCTATTCTTTGATAAAAAAGTCACTTCAGCAGGCTTTAATGCAAAACCTGACACCTGGGTAGCCCCCGCACCTGCTGCATTATCGGCAGGCTGGTTATTGACAAGCTTAAGAGCAATTTTGGCAAGTGCATCACAGGTAACAGTGACGTTTAATTCTTTTTCATCAAGAACCGTGTAATGATCGACACTCAACGTATTCATGCCAATATTGCCGTAATCAACAATACCCCCGTCACCAAGCGTTGGTGTGCAGGCAGCAGGTTTAATCACTCCTGCCACTTCTATATTGATGCTATTTGCAGCTAGTGCCATGGAGGCCGTAGTAGACAGCATGGCAATTGCACAGGCTGTTTTTTGTAAATGTTTAATCATGAAATCTCCTTGAGTATCACTTAATTTTTTGGATCTGCTTTATTTTTGGTGCTCTTGGAAGCGAGATATAACTGGTCGCCCTAACGCAGGGCTTGACTATATTTTGTAAATTGGTGGGGGTTTAGTGATGTTTTACTGAATTGCGTGGATTTGTTTTATCTGGTTGAAATTGCTGATTTTTATTTCGAGGATTGTGTTTTTTGATAGGGGGTTTTGGGGTTTCTCTCATATCTGAGTTTGAAATGGATCATGGTTTTTTGTGATTTTAATGGTTTTTTGTTTGGGTGGTCTTGATGTGAGAGGAATATTCTTTGTCAAATACGGCTAGCTTGTTAAATAGTCTGTTGAAAATATGAGCGAAAATAACCGCAACGGGATAATTAGATGTTGAGGAATTGCTCTATATGCTGGAAGGAACCTGAAAATACTGACACTTTCATTGCCAGTCTATTGGTGATTATCAATAGCCATGATAGCAAAGTGCTGCCACCCCGATGTGTGGAAGTGCACAGCGCCATGACTACAGTTACACTATTGTTAAGGGGAAAGAGAAATGAGAAGCATCAACGAAAAAATATACCTGGAAGCAGGAGAGGGCGTTGAGGTTTATAGTTCTCATCCATGCGCTGTTTTTCTGCAGACTGATCAAAATGTTAATACATTCATCGAGCATTTAAGGTAATGGTCTAATGAAAATGGACACCTCCGGGTTTAGAATAGAAATAAACTGGAGAAAGAAATGAGTAATAAAAAGAGAGTCAACCCACGCTACAGCGAAGAAGTGAAACAGGACACAGCCAATCT
>Ga0268250_10000073_pt1 | contig 46342 bp, 35 predicted proteins | sample AgamicAsSfe_FD_200448 | JGI IMG/M metagenome (GOLD analysis project Ga0268250, IMG submission 200448) | Agave microbial communities from Guanajuato, Mexico - As.Sf.e (v2) (version 2) | ecosystem: Host-associated > Plants > Phyllosphere > Phylloplane/Leaf | place: Guanajuato, Mexico | collected...
ATGAAGGGAAGTTTAGATGACCCGTGTCCCGTCTTGCTGTTCAAACCTGGTCAGCCTTCCACCCTTGCCTTAACCGGATACATCGGACGCATGGTCCCGCATGGTTCATCCTCAAGCCACCGCATCTTCGATCTCTCACTGGTGCATATACTCGTGCTAAGGCAACGCTACAACGCTTTACGTTTTCACATCGGCAAGGGAATCATGCACTAACGCGGCTGTATGCGGGGTTCAATATGCAGCCTGCCGCATGTATGATAGAAGTAGAGTATCATTAGAATATGTATGAAAAGTACCAGTCCAGCTCTATTGCCTAGTCGCCCTTGTTTCCACCAAGCAAGCCATTGTTGCCCGTCGCTGCCCCGTTGCCCGACACCAGATCGTACATGCCTCCAGTACCGTAGTCTCTTCTTCGTCGCCTGCTGCGGAACCAAACGATGATCAATGCTAGTATACTGGCCGCTAGCGCCGGCAGGCTGATGAGGGGATGCCGTGTGACTGTGTTGCGGGCCCGATGGAAGTAGACCTGCAGTAAAGGGCCACTGTTCTTCGATGGCAGCTTCGACGAAGACGTCGCAACACGGCCTAGCGTTTCAAGTATGGATGTCCGCGAAGGAGTGATAGAGTTTCCTGTGACAGTGCGATCCCAGTAACGCTGGTTCTGTGATTACCTGCGTCAGTTCAAACTCTTTACGCGACTATCACGGCAAATTTACCTCTTCGTCATTGATCACCACGACCTCTCCGTCTTTGACATTGACGCCGAATTGCGTCTTGAGCCAATGCTCCCAGAATACGCCGTCGACCCACGCGAACACAACCTCCTTGCGTGGTACATTGTTCATGTCCACCTTGATGCGTTTAGCATTTTCCTCGGCTCGCTTATCATCACGATCTTGTGCTTCCTCAATGCGCAGCGTCTTGGCGTCGCGCAGCTCTTGTCTTTCGAGTTCGTAAGCATGCTCGGCCTTCTCCAACCATTCTGTGGCTGCAGTCTCCAGCTCTCTTTGTGCCACGGCAAAGGCTTCCTTTCGGCCGCGATCGAGGATCGCGAGTACAGCGTACTTGTTTTGCATCAATTGCTGTGCATTAGCTGCCGTCAGCTCTGGCACTAGTGGGAGCCAGACGCTTTGCATCCATTTTGTAACCTTTTCGACGTCGCGAATATCCTGCGGCATGAGGTGGTCAAAGACGGTGTACCTACTCTTTCTGGACACAAGCAAGCGTGGCCATGTAGTGACCTTGAAACGCTTCACCATGGCCGCATCAGAAGTCTTGATCAGCTTTGCATGATCGAGTAAGTGAATCGGCAGTCGCTCCAGAGCAGTGAAGTCCTCGGTTGTCGTAGCCTGATCATGAAAGTACACGAAGATGACATCCTCAGTCTCCTCAATCTTTTCAAATTCAGCCAAATCCACTTCCTGCACGCCGCCAATTGCCTCAGCTGACTTGTTTGCATAATCGATGAGATCGCCGACGCCTCGAAGACCATTGTACACAATGGCATCTGGCCCCTTGATTAGTTTCAGCATAGGGAAGCGATCAATACCAGCTTGTTTGCAGAGTTTCTTCTCAACATCGCAGTTGACCTCGCCGATGTTGAGCTTTCCCTGCATTCCTCTGGCCATTCCCTTCCAGCTCGGTGCCATGCGCTGGCAATGCGGACACCAAGGTGCATAGAACTTGATAAACCAGGGGTCAAGTGACTTTGTTACAAGTGATTCATAACTCGCTGGATCCAGAGGAACAGAAACGCCATCAGGGTTGGTAAGTCGATTTTGTGTAGCAATTTCTGGGTCTGTTACTGTAGGATCACTCGCAGAGCTTGCGAGTGTCGTCGAGAAGCTGCTTGCACCAGAAGTTGGCAATTCTGGCAACCCGCCGACTGGCCTTGATCCTGGCCGTATGACTTCCAAGCACTCCTCTATAAATGCGCTGAGCTTCTCCATTGTACGGTCACCAGTGGAGCTCTTAACTTGCTCTCCGTCCTTGAACAAGAACATTGTGGGATATGACTGGACTTTGTAATCTGCGCAAGCCGTACCAAATGCTACACAGTCTAGCTTTGCGAATTTGATATTGTAGTATCTACTGAATGAGTTGAGGGATGTCTTTAGGTCTTTCGGTTCAGATGATGCTGGTAAAGGATCGGAGGTGTAGTAAAATTCGTATATTGTTTGTAGCTTAGGGGCGAGAGACTTGCAGTGGCCGCAATATGGAGAGAAGGCTTCGACAAACCTAGTATTGATTTAGAATCGTTATATACTCTGTATACATGGAAAGGCATACCAGTAGCCATCTGCTAGCAATTCTTCCATGTCCTTCCCTAGCTCGATCATCGGCGGCACTTCCTGCTCATTGAATATGGTGCCCGTGAATTCTGGTTCTTCTGGTTCTTCTGTTGCCACCGCTGCCTTCGCCAGGCGTGCTGCCTCCCGTGCGGGCTGATTTGTGCTGCCATGTTGTGCCTCGACTGTTAAGACGAGGATGGACAGAAGAGCAAAAAGCAGAGCGTAGAAAGTGGAGTGTCTTGGAGACATCGTGGCGGTCTCTTGAAGAGAAGATATTCAGCTCAGTTGCCCATGCGGTAATGGCATCGTCCGAGCGGTAGGCAGTGCAGATATGTCACGAGGATAGTAATGCGAGGTGTCTGTAAACAAACCTGGAAAAGATCTGGCGTCATACAGTATGTAACCTTGCTGTCGCTCGTACTGACACGTGCTGGCTGACATCTTGAATCTTGAAGACGAAGCAGCTCCTCATCCGCACGACAACATCAAGCCCCCACCATCATGCGCGCCACCAGCCGTCTCCTCGCGGAGATTGCGAAGAAGCCTGCGAGCCAATACCTCCTCGCCTACGCACCGACCGGTCTCACCGGCCTCCTCACCCACCCTTTCCCACGTCCGACACTCATTTCGCTATACACGCAAACACTACAGAAGCTTGCCGCCTTCCCCAGTAACTCCGTCTACCGCACCTCCGTCGAAGCGCTATGCAAGCAGCGTCTCGGCTTCGTCACCGCACAAGTCCCGCCCGGGTATGCCGAGTGGGAGCAGAAAGTCAATGCTATAATGCAGTCGCACCCGGAGATTGCAAAGGGTCGTAGTGTTCAGGTTGAGGGCAAGACGTACTTGTTGCCGAAAGAGGAGGAGGGGAATGTGGACGATCGGACCATGGAGGCAGAGTGGGAGGGTGATGAGGAGGTGGAGGACCGAGGCGAGGGCCCACGAACGGCCGGGGAGAGACGCTACCAGGCGAGGGAGGTTGGAGAGGGACGGTTGGTGCAGGAGTTTGAGCGGGATATCCCCAAGGTGCCGAATGAGCCGCCAATGACCCGTGACCAGTATGTTGAGAGAGAATATCTGATGTTACCTTGGCTAATTATTATGCTAGAATCACAACGCTGGAAGGTCAATTCGGAGCTGGACTGATCGAGGAGGTCATTGCTGTTGCACAGGCCGAGCTGGAGCTTGTGGACTCTATGAGCGAGCACCAGGTCTGGGAAGAGCTGGTCGAGAAGGCACCGCAAGACCAGTGGCAATACTTTGAGCGTGTCGACCGTCGTACTGGTCAGACACAGGCTCCGCCGTCGAAGTGATCCAAAGTGGAAAATGGATATGTACATTACGCGGACATCACTCACAGGCAGCTTGCACAAGGTTAGATTCTGTTCGTTGAGATGTTGTGCACGGAGTCCGGGGAATCAGCTGGATCTTGATGCCAGGTCTCGTGCTTTAGCCTGGGTATGAGCTTTGAGCAGTGTGTGTGCGCGGGACAAGATGAACACGTCACGTCGAAGGAATCTGTCGTGTTCGTTGGTATCTGCATCTACAATGAATGGACTCGATGTGGCAGAACGCTGGCTTGACCAGTGCCTCTCTATTTTGTTTCTCTTCAGGCGGACAAGATACGAGAGCGTCCATTTGAAATTGCATTACGAGCGTCTATATACAGCTTTCCAGCTCGCTCAGGCTGTGCTACCCGTGCACGTCTGATATGTGATGCGGCCTGTGATACATCAACCATGACCACCATTGCCATCCACTTCCATTACTCATTCAGCGAGATACAGTAAAACAGAGAAAATTCCCTTCAAATGTGCATATTCAAGATGTTGCCAACCAAGTTGCAATTCCACCTCTCCCGATCACTCCTCCATGACATAGCCGCGATCCATCAAAGTGTCCTCCAGGGCCTCCTCGAATGAGCTCGTTGGACTGCCGTTGTACCCTTCCACATCAATGTCCATCTCTTGCTGCATGCCAAGGACAGGAGTGACGCCACGTCCATACATGCTGATAGCTTCGTCAGGTTCCTCAATGATAGGACTGACATCATCCTCGAATTGCTCAATCTTCTTCTGTGATTTGGCTCTTGCCCTGTGAGGACCTCCACGACCACGACGTTTGCCAGTAGTGGTGGCGACATTGGCGACACCAGCACCAATCTTGAGCTTGACGATGCGACTGTTCTTGACATGAGTTGCGGTGAGATGACTGGTCTGTGCTGCAGAGCCACGCAACTTGGTAGAGCGCCGAGTGGTGGGAGTGGATGGTGGAGTCCTTTCCACTACACGCGACCTTCTGGGAATCCCCCTCTTCAGCAGCCCAGTACACATCAGATCAGGGCGTTTGACAGCACGCTCGTCGACGCCAGACTGTGCGCGGAGACGCCGAGTCCACTGCATCTTGACTCCAGAGCTGGAACGGTCGACGCCTTCTTTTTTAGCCAAATCTTCAGATGCACGTTCCCAAAGTTTGTCGATGGCGATACGACGGTTATCCTTGTGGATGTCCAGAAGGTTTCGCATTACACGGATACAGGCGGCATCTTCGTCAGCAGTCCAGGCTCCTTTGTTATTCAGACCCCGAGCGCTTTCGAAGCCTTCTGGAACGACAATCGATCCTCGGTAGGATCCAAAGAGTTCGGGAGCTGCTGGTGGGCTGGAGGATTCGATCTTGATAGCGCGATGCTGCGGTGTCGTTGCGCGGCGGCGCTTTGGGGCTGTTGGAGATGGTGAAGGATGGAATGACGATCCGACGGAAAGAGCTGGCGTGGCACGAGGTGGAGACAGAGTCGAGCGTGCTGATGCTGATGCTGATGCTGATGCTGATGGGGACTGCGTCGGAGGAGCATATGACGAAGCTACGTCGTTTAGTTGACCACCAAGAGCAGTATCGACCACTGAGAAGCAGGACGGACAAGCAGGTAAGCCATCTAAATTGTCAGCATACATAAGTGAGAAGTTGAGTAGTGCTTACCCTCTCGTGCACCAAGCTTGACGCACTCAGGATGGAAAGCAACAACGCATGAGCCATTGCGACAGCCAATCAAGTCTTCGTCGTTTCTGTTGCCACATTGTTCGACAGCGAAACACCCTTCAGTATTGGCGGCAGCTTTATCGCTGGGTGCAGGAGTCTGAGACAGCTGGCTTCTGACACTACCGTCGTGTAGCTGAGGAGGCGGGACACTCAGCTCATGTTCGTGCTCGTCCAGCTCAAAGTGGCGATAGGAAGAGTCATAGCTTGGCGTATAGCCGGACATTTGGTAGCTCGACTCGACTGGGCGAGTGTACCGGCCGCGAAGCACGTCTGGTGAGATGGTCTCAAGGCGTACAGTCGTCACAGGAGTGGTGGGTGCGACTTCCCAGTTCTCAGTCGAAGGAATGACACGCTGCTGAGGCTGTGTGAAGCGTGGTACAGGCTGTGGCAGCATGCCGCTAGTGGCATAGTACTGGTTGTGAGACATCTGGCCAAATGGTGCCAGCATGTCGTTGGCATGACCGAGATATGGTTGCGGCGATTGAGCTACGCCCAAGGCTGTATAGTGATTGAAGTTGTGGAAAGCTGGAGGATTGTTCAGATTGCCATGGAAAGTGTCATTGGAGTTGGAGCGGGGAACAAGGTTGACGTTGAAATGGTTGGTCGGATAAGCCATAGGGAAACCACCAGAAGTAGCGGAGTAGTCGGGCGCATAGTAGTTCTGAAACCATTGCGCAAGTGGTGCTGGGTGAAGCGCAATGTTGCCGCCAGTCGTGAAATTGTAGTCATCGCTAAAGTCTTCTTTGGTCGACATCGTCTTGAGAGATGCTGTGCAAAGAGAATTTGAGTGTTGTGAAGAGAAGCGGAGAGACCAGCTCAGAGATATCGCAGTGTAGATTAGCAAACAGAGAAAGCACAAGGACAGTAACCACACGACCAGCGTGCAGGCAGAGGAGAGGAATAGAGTGTGAAGGTAAAGGGAGAGAAGGAGGAGGAAACAGCGACAGCAGCCCGCGGTTGCGGGTGCAAGCTGCTTATATGACCCTCAGTTGGTGCGTAAGCTGAAGCAAGCTATTGTCATGGACTTTCGAAGCTCTGAATGCGTTTCAGAGGTCAATGCAGTGTGAAGTCGACAATAGCGAGTGACAAAATGATGGCGTTGAGCTGCGTGGAGGTCAGTATGTGGTCTGGCGGAGCAAGTGAAAAGAGTCATGGGCAACAATAGGAAACTGCCCAACCCCCTCACTTTCCAAGGGTAGCTCGTTTCAGATTTGTTTGTGAATAGGCAGCTCGACACAGCTAGTAAGAAAGCCGTTCAACATCAAAAGAAGCATGCTTCTTTCCTTGCACCACCATAATATCGATCCGAGCACTTTGGACCACAGTCAAGCGAAGAATCACCAATCGCCATGGTGAAAGGGAGGGTGAAAGTGGGAGTGAAAGTGAAATGAGATCGAATTGAGCGGCCAATCTGACATGGGACTTTAAATCCGATTGACCTCCGCTACCTGCAAACTATTTGATAGCGCACCTGCGAAATCACACCATATCTTTCTAGCGCTCGATCGATGAGTTTCCAGTAGTGTCAAACATGATAGACGTCGCATGTTCACGTTACTGATTCCCAGAATGTCAGTAGACTCAGAATGAGCCATTCCAAACCGGGTGCCCAGTATAATTGTGAGAACTATCCTCTGCGCTCAGCAGGAGACAGCTTTGAGAGAAGGACTGCAAAGCTGCCCTAAAGTACAGATTGTACATGCTTGCGTGTGTTGAGTAGGAAAGAGAAAAATCGGCGCGAAATGATGTTTGTAGCAGAACACGGTCACGTGCTTAACTCCACATTGTTGCTCGCTCCGCCTTAGTTGTCCTCAGACTTTCGACAACTCAACTACTACTGCTCCTCGTGTTATCCTCGCCATCATCCGGCTGGCCTGTGGCAAACTCATCTCTCCTGATTATCCGCTCGCTCACCAACGATTTGCCCAGCCTCACAGACCACAAAGGTCTTTCTCCACAAGATTATAGCGCTGTCAAGATGGACTTCGACGCTCTCAAGGAGCAGTGGAACGACATTGAGGAGCGCGATGGCATACGGCTGAGCTGGAACACCTTCCCAAGCTCACGCATGGTACGAGTGGCCTGTGCCGTACTCCTGTTCATTGCTGACAGTAAACAGGAAGCCTCTCGTCTTGTTGTTCCTATCGGTGCACTTTATACTCCCCTGAAAGAGAAACCAGATACCCCTCTTCTACAGTACGAGCCAGTTACCTGTAGGCAATCCTGTCGCGCTCTCCTCAACCCGTTCTGGTAGGTCCTGCCATCCTGTAATCCAGAAGCCTTCCTTTCTAACATGATGCGTGCAGTCAGGTAGATACGCGATCTCGAACATGGACGTGCCCTTTCTGTTTACAACGAAATCAACTTCCTCCTCACTACAAAGATATCTCTCCTGAGCAAATCCCACCTGAGCTCCACGGCAACAACACTACCGTGGAATACCGTCTGGCTCGACCAGCTCCCGCACCACCAATCTTCCTGTTCGTTGTGGACACTTGCCAAGATGAGGAGAGCTTGAAGTCGTTAACAGACTCCCTCATTATGAGTTTGAGTCTACTTCCTCCGTATGCCCTAGTTGGTCTGATAACATATGGCACGATGGTATGCGATGCTTCGAACTTCGAGAGACTTGACACAAGCTAATGTTATTCAGACGCAAGTGCATGAGCTTGGTTACACCGAATGCGCAAAATCATACGTCTTCCGTGGTACCAAAGATTATACGACAAAACAAGTGCAGGAAATGCTAGGCCTCACCGGAGGAGCTCCACGACCAGGCGTGCAACCAGCCCCGGCGGGCCGTGCACCACAGCAGATGGGACCCGCCGCCCGTTTCTTGCTGCCCGTCTCACAATGCGAGTATCAATTACAGTCTGTTCTCGAGCAACTACAGAAAGACCCTTGGCCAGTCGCCAACGACAAGCGAGCACAAAGATGCACTGGTGTAGCTCTGACCATTGCAGTTTCGCTACTCGAAGTTTCCTTCCAGAATGCTGGAGGACGTGTTATGCTCTTCTGCGGAGGTCCTGCGACGGTTGGTAGTGGTATGGTCGTTGGTCAGGAACTCAAAGAACCCATCCGGTCACATCACGACATCGACCGTGACAACATCAAGTACTACAAGAAGGCACTGAAGTTTTATGATACTCTTGCTAAGCGCGCAGCACACAATGGCCATGTTGTGGACATCTTCGCTGGGTGTTTAGATCAAGTTGGTCTGCTGGAAATGAAGAGTCTTCCCAATTCAACCGGTGGTCACATGATTCTGACAGATAGCTTCACATCTTCAATGTACAAGCAGTCGTTTGCCAGAGTCTTCGACAAGGACGCGAATGATAACCTTCTGATGGGATTCAATGCATCACTCGAAGTCATCACCACGAAAGAACTCAAGGTTACCGGGCTGATCGGTCATGCTGTGTCGATGAACAAGAAAGGAACCAATGTCGGGGAGACAGAAGTCGGCATTGGCAACACTTCTTCGTGGAAGATGTGTGGTATCGACCCATCCGCGAGTTACGGTGTCTACTTCGAAATCGCTGGGCAAGGAGGTGCAGCACAGGTGGCGACTGCAGGCCAGCCGCAGCGCGGGATGATGCAGTTCCTCACTTACTACCAGCACTCGTCCGGCCAGTACCATCTGCGAGTCACGACTGTGGGGCGCAACCTCAGTGGACCGTCTGGCGACCCAGCCATTGCTCAGTCATTCGACCAGGAAGCTGCAGCAGTACTCATGTCCCGCATTGCCGTGTTCAAAGCCGAGGTGGACGACAGCCCCGATGTGCTCCGCTGGGTCGACCGCATGCTCATCCGCCTCTGCTCCCGCTTCGCCGAATACCGCAAAGATGACGCCTCCTCCTTCCGCCTCGAGCGCAACTTTACCCTCTACCCACAGTTCATGTTCCACCTCCGCCGCAGCCAGTTCCTCCAAGTCTTCAACAACTCCCCCGACGAAACCGCCTTCTACCGCCACGTCCTCAACCACGAAGACGTCAGCAACTCCCTCGTCATGATCCAGCCCACCCTCGACAGCTACACCTTCGACCAAGAATCCTCCATCCCCGTCCTCCTCGACTCCACTTCCATCCAACCCCAACACATCCTCCTCCTCGACACATTCTTCCACATCCTGATCTTCCACGGCGAAACAATCGCCGAGTGGCGTAAAGCCGGATACCAAGAGCAGGAGGGCTACGAGAACTTCCGGACTCTGCTCGACCAGCCCAAGGAGGATGCGAGAGAGCTCATTCAAGATAGGTTCCCGCTGCCTCGCTTCATTGTGTGTGATGCCGGCGGCAGTCAGGCGCGTTTCTTGCTGAGTAAGCTCAATCCGAGCACGACACATACGACGAGTGCGAATGGGTACGGCGGGGTGGCGCAGACGGCGCAGACGATCTTCACGGACGATGTCAACTTGCAGACATTTATGGACTATCTCATGAAGTCAGTATCTGCCTTTCTACTCTGGGTGCTTCAACGACTGACATCACTTTCACAGGTTGGCTGTAAGCGGCACGAACTAATGGAGCTAACAAGGCGTTTGGCGGTTCATGGCTGGCTTGTAAACAATGTCGGCAACATAGGATGTATAGACTGGAAGAAGGAAGAAGAAGGATCGTGACTATGGCGGGATCTACTAGGAGTAGCTCCCGTCATGTATACTATGTAGGAAGAAGGAATCACAAAATCAAAAGCCCTCCCTGCTGCCGTCTTAGCCTTACATCCTAAACCTTGGCACTGAATCTGCGCTATCCAACACAATCCCAACTCTCCCAGCCTTACTCATCAGCGTGCTGCCCTTCTTCGTATCACGGCCAGAAGCTCCACGATGCACCTTGGGTCTCTGACTGCTGTTACCCATCACAACATACTCCTTCACCTCTGCATGTCCGGGTACCCCACGCGCATCCTCCATCCAATGCCGATGCCGCATAGGCACGCGCACGTTATCACCTTCAGCAGCCCTCTGCTCACGCGCCAAAGCCGATGGCGACTTGACCAATGGCAGCGAAGGGTCTGGCGATGGCGGCTGGAATCCAAAACCTCTGACGGCGCCATCATCGATCCCGACAGCCCAGCTATTCTGTCGACCAGGCTTGAGAGTGGGCGTGGCAATATCGTCGTCATCGTCGAGCGCACTTCTCAGTAAGTCTGGCAGGCTTTGAGCACTATTCCTGGGGGAAGATGTGTCATTACTACTTTCAGCTGTGCTGCGTCGGCGGAGCTCGCGAATCTCCTCTGATATCGAGATTGGCATGACACTGTTTCGACGGATGCTGGTTCTGCTCGCACGCCGTGTCTCGAGGCGCTCTTCTGCGGCCGCGCTTAGGCTGGGACGTCGAAGACTACTATTGCTAGTTGTCGTAGTGTCAAGATCGTCTCCCACGATGCTGTCGCTAGGCCGACGACCGTGGTAAGGGCAGACTCCGAGTCCGCCGGTTTTGTGCTTTGGATGCATAGGGCAGAGAGGACTTCCCGCAAGATGGTCAGGTACATTGTGCTCAGCCTGTATCGCAGCCGTGTAGGGATCTGGCCGCTGCGACACATATGGTGGTTGGTACATGAAGTACTCTTTGAACTCTTCCTCCGGCTCTAAAGCTTCTGGTCCAAGATTGGCGAAGATATGGTTCAGATCCCGCGATGGAGATCTTCCAGGGCGAGTACGATTGATCTTGAAGCTGGTCGGTGTCGGTGGATCAGAGATAGAGCCGTTTCGACGCAGTTCCTGGCGCAAAGGTGAGGCGGGACCATTGCTGGAGTCACTACGCGACTGGCGTCTGCGGTTCGAAGTCGATTGAGCATGACCGAATGCCAGCTTCTGCAAAGGGAGTGGTAAAGGTCTCGAAGGAGTCGACGGAGTCGATGGCCTGTTGGTCTGCTTTTGCGCTTTGACGAGGACGGTTGGAGCACTGTTTGGTGATTGAAGACGAGGTCGCACTTTGTCCGCTTCTGCCGGACTTGATTTGGATGGCTGTGCTATTACCTCACTGGAGGTAGTCTTCTTGCGCAGCATGCTCGGTCTCTCTTTCTTGGAGGAATTGCGAGTCTCATATGTGCTCGTGGTGTCGGCAGAGTCAATGTGATCCGCCTCTGCCAACTTGCGTCCGATTGCTGGTCGTTCTGCTGGCATGGGCCGAGAATCAAACTTGAGAGTCTTGAGATGTGCCACGATTTTCGAGCTGGCATGGTCGTCAGGCTCAGAGCCCTCTTCCAAAGTACCCTGAGCAAAGTAGTCGATATGATCATCGGCCTTGAATAGTGTTCGTGGCGACCATAGTGGTGTTCTCTTGCCGTCATCGGACGAGGTTCGTTGGAAGATGCGCTTGCTAGGAGATGGTCGACTGGGACTAGACGCTCTGTTCCCCTCTGAAGATGTCCTTTGAAACATCCCTCGGATATGCGTCGGACGGCTAGAAGTTGCCATTTGCTTCGCCGTTGGCGTAGGCGGGCGTGAAGGCGCAACAATTTTTGGCGGCTCTGGTGGTGGTGGTGATGTCTGACATCCGCGGTCGATCATGAGAGGTCGTCCCGAAACATCGATGGCCCCATCTGACGACCTATTCTGCTGTCCTTTTCGTGGCAGGAGTAGAAGATTGCGTCTTCGACCCCAAGGTACTACGCTCGATGTTGTAGATGAGTGTCGGGAACGATCCATCACGTTTACGCTCCCCGGCTGGATGGTGATTTCGCTGTTCGTGAGTGGACGGCGGCAGTGTGGACACTCCTGCGGTTGTTGTCCTAGTGCTTCTGGCAGATCTCGGAATGCAGGATGTTCTGCTAGTGGAGGTAGAGATCTCAGTGGTGATTTCGTAGGTGGGATAAGCAGACGTGCTTCCGGTGGCAGAGGTGGAAGGGCTTTGTTGAGATTGAGAGGTGGCTTTGGCCTGATAGGAGACTGATGGTATGCTGATCCTGCGACTAGTGTAGGTGGTGCGTGGTGAAGCCTAGGGATGCTACGCTTGCATTGTGTAGTCGTGCCCCATTCTTGCGAGAAGGTGTCGGGAGCATGAGTTTGTCGTTCAGGTGTTTTTCGTTTGTTCGGTCGCAGGCTCATGACTTTCGAGAAATGTCACTAGTCGAGCGGGGTCGTAGTCGTCGCGCGACGAGGTTGAGGATACTAGGTTATACAATATAGGGAGGAATGATCATAGGTAATTCGAGCAATAGCAAACCCGGCAGGCTCAGCTTTACAGATGTCGTTGATCTGGATTTGAGCCTCGTTAAGTTTACAGCCATGTCATTTGGGAAGGCAAGCACGACCAACGCACTGTGAGATGTTTAGATCCTCGTGAGAATCTCATGAGAACCTTAAGAGGGTAATTTTGATTAAATGGTCTGCATTTACTTCTGCGAGTATGGAAGACCAGCTTCCTGCCGGACTGAGCCGTAAATGCCAGCAAGGTCGCCTTTCTCTCCACGCTCCTTCTGAGTGTCCTCCAGATGTCCCTTTGCAACCTCGAGAGCCTTGAGCTTGACGCCAGATGTCTTTGCTAGGTCTAGGGCGTGACGTGCGTCCTTGAGTGCAAGTGCAGCATTGAACAGTGGCTGTAGACTAGTGTTAGCTTTATATACGACGCAAGAGACCTGTCAAACTCACCTCATCGCGCACGTAGTCGTTCGTCTTTAGTCTGTTGGAGTACGCGAGGTATGGTCCAGGGAACATCTTCTCGACGAATGCGTGTAGGTTGTCAGCGCCAAGACCTGTCTTGTCTGCTAGCGTATGTCCTTCCGCAAGTGTCTCAACCATGTTGATAACAAATGTATTGCCGATGACTTTCATGAGGAGGGCCTTGCTCGGTTCTTGGTTGCTGTAGTCGATGAAGTCACGTCCCATGACGCCTTTTGTGTATGGCTTCACTTTCTCGACGTCCGCTGCTGGTCCAGCAAGTACGCATACTAGTTGTCCAGATTCTGCCATTGCAGGAGCACCGAACACGGGGCATGCAACGAAGTGCGCTCCCTTTCCTGTGATACTCTTGTTGATTCTGCTTGTTGTGTCGGGGTGGATTGTCGAACAGTCAACGAAGAGCTAATGGCGTCAGTAATGGTGGATCGTGCTCAGGAGCTCACTCAGGACATACTTTGCCTTTTACTTCTCCTGCCTTCAACATGGACTCTACGGTGTCCTCCATAGCTTTGTCGTCTCCAACACAGGTAAAGATGATGTCCGAGTTCTTGACCGCATCCTCAATGGATGAGGCAACCTTTGTCTTGTCTTTTCCTAGCTTCTCAGATAGCTGCTCTGCTCGAGTGTTCGTGCGGTTGAAGATGATGAGGGGCTTGGACAAGTCTCCTTTCTCAACGAGGTTCTGCGAGGAATGAGTACAAGATCGAAGTAATTGTGTGTAAGTAAACAGACCTTGCACATCCCACGGCCCATGTTGCCGAGGCCGATCCAGCTGAGTTGAGGTGCCATTTCTAATTGGTGAAGAAGGCTGTTGAAGAGGCTTGAGTTGCTATGCTATAGTGAGAAGAACTTGAAAGAGTGCAAGTCAGATAAGTCTTCTAGATTATTGATATTCTGAAGCTCGCGCCTCTCGCGGGGCGAGTCGGATGACGTCGCCATTGGAAAAGATGATCAGTTCCGGCATTTCGATAGCTTTACATCCACCGCTGTACTTCGTGAATGCTCTGTTCGGTCATCTTTGTCAAGTCCTGTATACTCGACTTCATGTCGCGTGTGTGCCTAACAGGGACAGGGATTCGTCTACATCACACCTCGAGCGTCACTCGAGCAGGTGCCCCTTGGCGCCCTGGCAATGTTGGAGATACCATTTGGTTTTCGGGCCGATGCCCGGATGCGTTATCGGCAGGACTAATCTCCGCAATGCATTGGCTCTTCTGTGCTCGAGTAGTTATGACTGAGTTCTTGATTGCGCGACTTACCAGCTCTTGAGCGCTTTATTGTGACTCTCAAGCCTCTTTCCAATTGCTGTTTGCCCACCAGCAATGTCTCCAAGAGCAGATGGTGCTTCTTACTCACACGGTTCGTCCTGTGAGGTCGTACAAGAAGCTGTTCTCGAAGGTCATTCCGATTCAGGTGTATTGTCATGGTCATATGATCTGATACTGCTATAGCTTTACGCATATGACGATAGCTATGCAACACCAATAAACCGTTTCCCTCTTCAATTGCGTCTCTTAGCAAGACACAGTCAGCCCCAGCGGCGCTATCAGCATGACCACCAGAGCCCCAAGCTGAACGGAGGCCACGTAAAGGCTGCGCGAGAAGCTGAAAGGGTCAGTGACAGCCTGATCTGTACTCATCGCACCCCGTGCTGAGTTTCTTGTAGGACCTCTTTCTGTCGGTCCTAAGTGCTACTACCACCAAACGAGATGCCAAAGCATATCTATCACGGTTCCGACCCAAGCTCGCCAGCAAAACAGCTTCAGAAGACCAGACAGAGGAAGATCCAGCATTTCCCATAACTGTCGCTCTTGTGAAGATTCGTGGATTACAACTAGTTGATGACAAGACGCTCGAGGGCATCGCGCATACTCTGTCTCAGCTGAGCAAGCTTGGACTGAGTCCGCTTGTAGTGATAGACGATGAGGTGGAGGGTCAAGCGGCTGAGGCCAGGAAGCCTTCGGGATGGCGAGAAGAGCTCGTAAGGCAGGCGGATCGCATGGTGTCGGCATTACAGCGCGAAACTCCAAGCAGGACGTCCAGACTGGATTATGTTCTGGGTACGTCGAATGATGGTTCTGGAGGAAATGCTACAACTGCTGTGTCTGGGGACGTCCGAGTGCAGCATCCGGGTGCCCTTCTTGGCCTACTCAAGAGAGGCAGTATACCAGTGATTCCACCATTGGCATACACGTCAACAACGCAAAGAGTCCAAAAAGTCCAGGCGGACGAGGTCGTCTTGGCATTGACCAGAAACTTTACTGGGCTAGACCAGCTCAGCGATCCTGGAGTCTCAGTAACAGAGCAAGGTGACCCAACAGCACGATCGACAGCAACTCTAGACAGGATCATACTACTTGATCCTCTTGGTGGTCTGCCATCAGCCCAGAGGAGAGACAGCGCTCATGTCTTCATCAACATGGAACAAGAGTATACAGAAGTAAGAGAAGAGCTGCTTGGCACACATATTCCGGCAGCACCACAAGCAGGGCCAAGAGGTCAGACAGTAGTAGACGCAGAAGCCGCGAGCTTGCCTGAGTCGCTACCGTCGCCACCAATGCCAAAGATCGTTACAAATCAGAACGTGAAGAATCTGGACCTACTGCAGAAGGCTCTGGCTATTCTCCCACCCTCGGCGTCGGCCATTCTGACAACACCCAATGAGGCAGCCACGTTTACGAATACAGACCAGCTTACAGCTGCAGAACTTGGAGTCATCACAAGAAGGCCTCGAAACCCACTTATTCACAATCTGTTAACAGATAAGTCTCTTGTGTCATCATCGCTGCCCGTAGCTAGGCTTGATACGGGCGCGTTTGCCGGCTCTCGACTTTCTCCTCAACCGAATCGAGCAACCTTCGTCCAAAGAGGTATGCCCTTGAGCATCATCCCTGACCCACGGGTGCAAGCCTGGACAGCTCCAAGGTCACATAGATCACCATTACGGCTCGACGATCCCACGATAGACCTCTCACGTCTGACCACCCTGATCGAGGACTCCTTTGGCAGACCTTTAGACATTGAGCACTACATGAACAGGATCCGTAACAACCTAGCAGGCATTATCGTTGCAGGAGAATACGAAGGTGGTGCCATTCTCACATGGGAACTTCCGCCCGGTGTGCCTGACGACGGCAGTGAAGCAAGTCGTGCACGCATGGTGCCTTATCTAGATAAGTTTGCTGTGCTGAAGCGCAGCCAAGGCGCTGGTGGCGTCGCCGACATTGTCTTTAGTGCAATGGTCCGTACCTGCTTTCCGCAAGGAGTCTGCTGGCGGAGCAGGAAAGACAATCCAGTCAATAAGTGGTACTTTGAGCGTTCGGTAGGAACTTACAAGATACCGGGGACAAACTGGACGACTTTCTGGACTGCAGAGGACTTGTATCAGGATCGACAGAAATTCCACGACTATGTGAATGTCTGCCGGGATGTGCAGCCGAGTTGGGCGGATCTCCATAAGCAGGCTGCTGATTGAGGCATGGTGATATATTGGGGCGAGGTGTTTCAGATGAACTTACGAGCATGGCCTGAGCTTGCGATGCATGGAGCCACGCGAGATTCCGATGCGTTCGTCACAACGTTCGTTGAATTGCGCCGCTCAGCTTATATTCACCCCTTTGATTGCCGTGATATATTGCGCACGTGCCCTAAGACAACTCTTCTTCGTCCAGTAGTAGTATTGGTACCTGATACTTTAAGCTTCGACTGTCTCGTACACAAGGAGTCGTAGTCGTGTCCGCAACCCCACAATAGGGGTCTCAGCTGTGAGGAGAATTACACTCACGACATACGAGCACTTGCCTGAAGGAGATCTCCTCATTATCGCTTCTTCACAAAGTCTACAATATGCAAGAATATCAAGGACGAAGTGCTGCAATCTGCAGAGCTACGAGACATCCAGACACGGACTACATCACAGCAGTCCACGACTTCTGCTGTTACAAGGCAGGACTTGCAGTGCAGCCGCCCTTGCCGTGTTTCAGTTGAATAAGTCGAAATCAGCCAAACGAGGCCCCACGGGGCTTTTTGAAAAGATTCGTATTCCTTTCCTCCAGATTTGTCTTGCATGGTGCTTATTCCAGGGCAAGCCCAGCTCGTGTATGTCCATAAGCATTGGAAGAGGCGGTCTGGACTGAGCGTGCCTGCCCTCTAGTGTCGAACAGTTCAGGAGTCCACGTGGAGCGCCGCTGCAAGAGACCTATTGCGTACAGTGTTCGTGATAACCTGGTCATGTCGGGAGCCACCCCAGCTGTGTCGGCAACATAGTGTTGTCTTATATCCACGAGCTTGGCACAACCTCTGCTGTATCCTCATCTTGGCGATATATTCCTATGTGTATCAGGCTCTTCGCAAAAGCCATGATGTGCCCTGTCATTATATTCATGTCTTGTATCAGCATATGTGCTTAGTGCAAACTATTTCATCTCTTTGACGTTTTGACTGTCAGCACTTTGCCACGGCAGCAAGAGTCTAGTCATAGTGCCGTGACTGGAGTACTGCTTGGTCGCAACTTCTTCTACAAGAGACTCACTGTCCTCCATTCTTTTCTATCTTTAAGATGATGTCCTCACACTCGTTTCTGGACCGCCATAACGATCTCACGCTCGACGATACCACGATCCTTTCTTCTTACTTTCATGACCTGCAAGATAACCAGCATCTTCAGTCAAGCACAACACTTCGTGGTCTTCCACTAACATCTTCACCTTCTTTTGCCCCGTTGGACGTGCTCTCGACGCTTATAGAGAATGCACAAGGGAGCTGGCCTGTTTTTGAACTCGTCCTTACACACACTAGAGCCTGGAAGCATTTGCCTGAAGATGCGAAAGCTGGACGAGCGACGGCACACGACGCTTTGCTACGACGAAGCATTTCACAAGTCAAAATATCCTACTCCAGCCTTCTCGACCTCATCCCGACCTTCAGCGATGCTCCGGCAATCTTCGATCCGGAAACCCAGCAGTATCTAACGCATGGCCGCTTGCACAACTTCATCAAATACTTCCGATTGCCTATTCAACTTTCTGTAACAGAAAAGCCAGTCGTGGCTGTAGCACTACCGAATGGACCACTACTCGGGCTGGCAGTGCTGAGTATTGCGACCTATTACACAGCAGCACCTGTCAATCCCGCCGTCGGTATCGAGCAATTCAAAGCTGATGTGCTCCTATCAAAGGCATCTGTCCTGCTGGTCACACAGGATGATGTGGAAAGATTGCACCTGAACGACACGTGGATAAATGACGCAGGCATCCAAGTGTTCATTGCTGATCTCAGCGGAGAGATGACGATGACTATCTCGGACGTATCCGGCAAGTTGTTACAGCCAGTTCAGGATCATCCAGCAAGCCAGGCAGATGATATTGCTATCATTCTTTTCACGAGTGGCACTAGGTAAGCTATCTCGCCATCACGCTTCCACAATCGTATGCTGATGTTCTTGCCAAGCGGTACAAAGAAGCGCGTGCCCATTACGGTACACTCGATCGTGTCTGGAGTGGCATTCGTCATCGACTCTTGGGGCCTGACTTCGTCCGATATCTGTCTGAACATGATGCCTCTGAATCACGTTGGCGGTATCGTCCGCAACCTGTTCGCGCCGATCATGGCTGGTGGCTCCACGATCTGCTGTCCTGCTTTCGATCCGAACATGTTCTGCGATATCTTGGAAGATCTATCGCCAACTTGGTACTACGCTTCACCGACGATGCATTCAGCGATATTGGACGCAATGTCTGACCGACAAGATGCCCTTGCTGCCAGCAGGATGCGATTAGTGTGTAATGCTGCTGGTGGGCTACTTCCTTCTCTTGCTCTCAGGTTACGGGACACTTTCAATTGCGCGGTACTCCCGTCTTATGGAATGACGGAAGCAATGCCCATCGCATGTCCTCCGCTTGACTTCCAACTGACTGACCGTCCGGGAACGTCTGGTCGCAGTGTTGGGCCGGAGGTTGTTGTACTTGACGAGAACAGCAATCCTGCCCCATGTGGTACAGTCGGTCAAATCTGCGTTCGTGGTTCTCCAGTATTCGACGGCTACTTTACGACCAACGATGAGATCGACAAGTCAGCTTTCAATATCGATGGCTGGTTTGGTACTGGTGACATGGGATACCTTGATCGCGACAACTTCTTATACATTACTGGCCGCTCCAAAGAAGTCATCAACCGTGGTGGTGAGCTTATCTCTCCTTTCGAAGTTGAGGAAGCCATCATGATTGCAGCACAACAACACGGTTCACCACTGTATGGTCGTGTCTCGGAAGCTTTGGCATTTTCCGCGGCGCATGATGTTCTGCAAGAAGTGGTCGGCATTGCTATCGTCACTCCGCATGGTGCTCCTCGTGCAGACTTGAGATTAATTCAAGCAGCGCTCAAGAGCTCTCTTCACTCCGTCAAAGTCCCTGTGGTTCTGGTATACATGGATAGTGTGCCGAAGAACAACAACAAAGTGCTGAGGATCAAGCTTGCCGAACGGTTGGGACTCGCCACCTTTTCTGAGGCTATCCTACCTGCGGATCGACATTTCGAGGCTATATGCCCTCCGCCAAATACGGCGTTGTCTGTACCAATCTCCTGCACACCCTGCGCTGTTGACTTTGGAGTCGTTGGAAGAGCCGTGGCCGATGCCGCAAACCACAATGTCAGCGCTTTTGCAAAGCGCGGTGGCCGTGATGGCTATCCCGAGGTGTTTGTGGCACCCGAGCCTGGTTTTCAAGCTTCCACTGTCCAAGCTGGAGACCTTGACTATATCAAAGACGATCTGAATACTCATCTGGATGGCTTTCTTGTACCAGACCAGATACACATGCTCGATGAGCCGATCCCAACCTTGGTGGGTGGCTATGTCGATGAAGCTCGACTAGAACAACTCATTCGGGCTAAAGAGCCCACAGCGTACGATATTCCTATGACAGATACTCAGCGGAAAGTCTCAGTCGCCATGGCATCAGTTCTCGGCACCGACAAGGCTGTAATATCTCCGACAACTGATTTCTTCGAATTGGGCGGTGACAGTCTACGAGCTGGCAAACTGCTAGCAATGCTGCGCAAGGACTTTCAATTGCGATTGCCGGTCGATCTTCTCTTTAATCACGCTCAGGTTGAGCAGCTGTCTGCGCTGATCGACGAAAAGCTCAGCAGCGCTGCGACAAGTCCGACGACAACGACAGAGAAGCGATCGAATGTGGAGCCTCTGCCTGGCTGTAGACGCACTTGTAGTTCGACCAACTTCGTTGTCATGGTGTTACAGCTCATACCCATGGTTCTGGTCTATCCTCTGAAGCGTGCACTCACTTGGACGTTTTGGATGTACATGATCACGGCTACACAAACTTGGATCACGAATGAGAGTATGCCTGGTCGACTATTTAACTTGATCTTCTCTCTCGGCGTGGCTAGATCGATCACACAGATCATTGCTCCCGTCGTTGGGATTCTTGCCAAGTGGTTCATCGTTGGCACACATGAAGAAGGCATGTTTCAGATGTGGGGCACAATGCACAGTCGCTGGTGGTTGACCCAGAAGATTGTTGAGATCTGTGGTATGGGAATGTTTCGCCACTTCAACTGGTCGAGGGTGCTATACTATCGCTTACTTGGTGCTACGATTGGCAAGAACGTGACAATCTCGCCACACGCTACTCTCGGCGAGTGGGATCTGCTCGAGATTGGCGATGGGTCAAACCTGGATGCCTGTATCTGCAGACCTTTCGCTTGTGAACGCAATACCTCAATGTATCTCGGTCGCATAGTTCTTGGGAAAGACTGTCATGTTGGCATGAAATCGATAGTTGCAGCTGGAACCGAATTACCAGATCACTCCAGCATCGGACCAAACTCATCAAGCTGGGAAGTCAAGGACTTCAAGGAGGACTTTCGGCATTTGTCAACAAGCAAGATTGTGGGACCACATTGGACTTTCACACCAGCAATCATGCTGATACAGATGGTCGTCAAGTTCTTCGGTGCTCTTCCATGGATGATGGGTCTACTCGGTCTCGTCAAAGATAAGGCCGTCTCTGCAGCGGACGAACAGCGTCACATCGACTACATTGTTGTGATCTTACGCTGGTTCGCAAGTCCTAGAAGGTTGGCCTTCCACTACCTCGCCGTGGTCATGAATGTCTCGCTTGGTCCGATCTTCCTATTTGCGATTGTGCTCGTCATCAAGTCGATACTGGACATCACTATTGGAAAGACAATCCCTGGACCAGCACATCGCCAATCGCAGCTGCAGAAATTTCGCAAAGCCGTGATGAACTCGATCATGTCCAATGGCAGACTTCACGACTTTACGGAGCTTTTCGGACAACATTACGAGATCACTTCTATTGCCGTTCGTCTGCTAGGTGGCAAGGTTGGTAAGAGAGTATATTGGCCTGGTACCGGACCTACTATCGGAGACTATGACTTGATCGAGATTGGGGATGATGTCGTTTTTGGCTCAAGAGCTCATCTTGTCACCTCAGATGGCAACGGCAGTGGCGCGATTCGCATCGAGAGCAATGCTATGGTCGCCGATCGTGTCGTCCTCCTGCCTGGAGTCATACTGGGCGAAAGATGTGTTATGGGCAGCGGTGCCATGACCACTCGCGGCACCCAATATGCTGCGGACACGACTTGGGTGGGCTCTAAAGCAGGCGAAGCAGTGTGTCTTACTCAAGGTCACACTTCGTCGAAGATCACCACTATATCATCACCACCGATGTCTCCGTCCACTCCCTACTCACCGAAACAAAAGCCGTCCTTCCTCAGCATTTCTGCACGATCATGCTCTGGTGCCACACTCTGTCCAGATGATGATATCGAGCTTCAGGCAAGTGGCCTTACCACAGCAATCAATTCCGTCTACTCAAGCACAACCAACCTCAACTCCTCATCGACTCCTCAGCTCACACCTAAATCAAAGAAGAGCTTTCACGGCCCCAGTCATCTGTCTTCTCCACCTATGACTCCCAATAAATCACACTCTCGTATCACGCGAACCTCCTTTGCGACCGACGAAACCTCATCAGTCACTTCACCCGATGCAAACCACGGATCTACACAATCACCCTTCGGCCGCGCCTTCTACTCTCACCAAGCACCCTACTACGTCTACCCCCTCTGGCTCATTATAATCTACTCCATCCTCACCACCCTCTTCACCGCCTTCTACTGGAACGTCTCCACCACAACCTCAGTCCAAGCCGTCTCCGCCCTTCTCTCCACCCGCACCTTCTTCGCCATCGCAACTTGGTACCGTCCCCTGACCATCTTCGCCGTCTTCACTCTCGCCATCGCCCTGATCACAACCTCGCAAGCCCTCCTTGCCCTCCTCCTCGTCATTGCCAGCAAATGGATCCTCCTTGGCCGTCGCACCGCTGGCTCCTTCGACTGGGACAAATCCAGCTATTGTCAGCGTTGGCAACTCTTCCTTACTATTGAAAAGCTGCGTCGACACTGCTACGGGGGCAGCGGCATCCTCGGCCTGCTCACCGGTACGGCCTACATCGCCATGTACTTCCGTCTTCTGGGCGCCCGCATCGGTGCAGACTGCGCGCTTTTCGCCAGCGGCAAGCCCAGTCTCATGTTCACGGAGCCGGACCTCCTTGAGCTGGGGGCGAGGGTGGCAGTGGATGATGCCAGTCTGGTTAGTCATATCAATTCGAGGGGACATTTTACGCTGAATGAGTTGAGGGTGGGCGAGGGAAGCGTGTTGCGGAGTGGGAGTAGGTTGTTGAGTGGAGCGGGAATGGAGAGGGAGAGCTGTTTGCTAGAGCACTGTTTGATCATGGCTGGGGACGTGGTTGAAGAGGGAGGGACGAGGCAGGGGTGGCCGGCTGAGGAGTTTGAGGGACGGAGGATCGGGGTTTGGTGAGGTGAGGTTGGGGGAGTAGGATGGATGGTGTGGATGGATCTTGATGGGCATTTGTGGAGGCGTTGGTGGCTTTGTGTTGTGATGAGTGTACGAACTGTGTTGTTGTATAGTCTCCTTTCTTTCCGCATACCTGTACATTAATAGCATTCCACGAACAATATCATTTTCAAGCTTTACATCCTCTCACCATAGTGCCGTGCACATTCTCACAGCGTCTGAAGTCATCAGGAGACTTCTGTCCAAAACACATGTACATGTGCTCGGTTCACACTTCTACTACATTTCGGGGCACGATCATCACCGAATCAGGCAGGAGGGCAAGATCACAAGGCGGCTGCAACTGGTCAATCGAGAAGTATCAATCTAGACCTTGGCAAAGCCTTTTTGGAAAGAGATATGGTCCGGCAGCCCGATGTAAGGCGACGTCAGCGATGATGGTGGTACACAGCGCTTTCCTTTCGTGGACTATATCTCGGTGCGACGGACAAAGTCGGTTGAGATTGAATTCCTGCCGTGGGATAAGTGCTAGACTGCGGCTGCTGGGGGGTGAGATCGAAGACACAATGACGCCGAGGACAGCACCACCCGATGTAAACTATTAGCATTAGTAACCTCCTGTGAAGTCACATAAGAATGACGGGATGATGGGGGTGCCTTGCTTGCTTGAGCGACAGTTCTGTATGGAGAAGGTGGCAGGACGTGGCAGGATTGAGGATGTACTTCGGCAGGATGTTCAACGGTTTGACTTTGAGATTGCAAGGCTGGGTGCGATTGAGGATGAGAGCGGGTGTTTGCATGGGAGGGATGGGACGGGACGTGCATTAGATGTGGAATGGCGTTTGGAGTGAGCAGAGCAGGGGATGATTTCAGCACAGCTGTCGTCTTGCAATGCCAAGCACGGGCGTGTAAAAGTCGGTAGAGATTATGATCCTTGAACATGGTGCCTTCTGTTGGCGTACTGACACTGCGACACATCTTGGATGTCTTTAACTTAGTCTTGGTCCACGATGTTGCATGCCGATCGAGCGTTAACGTCAGAAAGTCAATGACACCAGCGCTCTGGTACAAGCTGCATCTTTCGTGATGGGAGCATAGCTTCACGAGATGATGAGTTCGATGGTCTTGAAGTGTGTTGATTCTTCTTTCATCCCGAGATCCATAGCTCACTAGCAGCAAGCCCATGCAAATACTGCTTGGCATCCTCCGACAAGGTGTAGATTTGTTATCATGAGAAACCCCATCCATTGTCCTCGAACGCAATCCCTTTTCATTGAAGAACTCCCGTCACTTCTTCCCCATCGTCCATCATTCCCATCTCCGCACATCGAACATCTAAACTTCAGCAATCTCACGGAGACGTCTGATTGTCGATCTCGTTGCAGCGGCAGCGGGTGTGCTAGCACTAATGTTAGTACTCCAGATTTCTCTCCCTCGTCCAAGTCGAAATGTAGACGTACGACACAACGTAAGCACCACCAGCGACAGTCTTCTTGCAGCTCCTGCAGTTCCAGATGCCGACGGCCTCACGCTTGACGGTGATCTTTCCGCAGAATGTGCAGGTGTAGCGGGCGTGCTGGGAGATTTCCATCTTCTTGACCTGCTTCCTCAGGGAGGCACCATATCTAGAGGTGGTGTCAGACTCTTGCTTCTTTCACCACTTGGCTCGTTTCGATCTTTGAACGGGATTGCGCTGGATTGTCGCTGTCGTGGCTGTCGAGAGGAAGTTTTCATACCTGGTACCGTATTTACCGGTGACACCGACCTCTGCCAGATTGTCAGTTGTTGCAGTTCAGCGAGACAGTCATTATTATCTTACTCTTTGTGCGCTTGGTCATTTTGATTGATGTGTAAAGGTTTGGAGTTTGGTGGGAGAAAGTATGTCGTCGACGAGGTCGCAAATTCAAAGTTGCAGCGTCCCGGTCTGTGTGGGCTCTTTTCGCACTAGCGTCAAAATGGATCCTCCCAGTTCACATGTGACGACAACTTCTCTGTGAGCATTAGTCAACGCCACTACTGCTATGATGAATCTTTCTCTGTAGCTAGTGCTGAAGTGCTGAGCAGACATGGGCATCACTTCAGCTGTGTGACTGCAAGATTCCGCTTGAAATACTTGAGAAGTTCGTCTTCCATTTTGCTACTTAAATACATACACGAATCCTGTCAAACCAACAATACTCAGAAACCCTTCTGGTCATACTAATTCACTCATGATTCTGGCAGACCTGCTGTCCAGAGTTTTCTAGCCATTAATCAAATCACACTGCAGTGTCTGGGCCTTCTCTTCTGCGAAGGGTCTCCATAAATCTCAGTCGTTTTGCATCGTCATCCTCCTCTTCATCAGCAGGCTCATATTTTGAGGGGGACAAGGGAGCCCCCAATTCCTTGAAGTCGAGCGCCATGTCATACCAGTTCTCTTCGCCAGTCGCCACCGAGCTCTGTCCTCTGAATTCAAACTTCATTTGCTGGAAGAGTGAAACATACGGGCCACGACTCAGCATCAACAGTTTTTCTGCCACAGCAGCTTGATGCATGCGTATGACAAATTCCCTCATCAGGAGACTGCCAACACCCAGTCTTCTGTAATCGTACAGGACGGCAATGTTGTTTATTGCGAGGTTGCTCCCGTCGTTGCAGTGGCCTCCGTTCTGTAGATCGGCGAGCGAGATTCTGTCGCTGTTCGTCTTCGTGGCGATGATGTGGCCAATAAGAAGTGCCCTGCGCTCGGGTTGTGCAGAATCTGGAGAGCGAGCAGCTGCAAATGTGGCCAGGGGAGACGATTTAGCAGTTGTAGAGACGAATATGCCAACACTGTATGACGAGCCATGTGTCAAGCGATACGCGAGCTAGTGATACTTCGTTAGCAACAGTTCAAGAATGTGAGATGTAGTCAGGAATCATGCGAGATGGTGTATGTCGTGATGCACGGCGAGTCGTCCTTCGCAATCTTCTTTGCTCGACGTATCTCGAGGATGATGTAAGACATGAATCATCAGAAAAGCATGTATTCGCAGTTGCTGCAGCAGACATGACTTACCTGCTCTTTGGTACAGTAATTACGATTGAAGAAACAGTCCTGCTCGAGCGCAAAGCACCTGTCCAGATCCCGGATCGACAGGGGTGTTGCATAAGGGACAAGTTTCATGAGTTTATCCTTCATCGTGAGAGGAAGAACGCCAGAAGTGTCTGTGGCTGGCTGAGCCAGCGCACTGTCTTTACGCTCTACAGGTTTATCCTGCGGCTTAGTCACAGGCTTCTCGCCTTTGCCGGGACTTTCATCGAAGACTGGTGCAAATTCTTGGTCGCTAGACTGGTTGGTGCTAAGACTTGGCAGATTCGTGCGGACACCTCGCTCGGGCGGTCCGTCAAGACTTGCAGGATTGGCCGTGCTATTAGACTCGGCCTGCTGTGGGGGTGGAGCTTGCTTGTCCGATAGCGTGGCCAAGTTGAATGGAGCGATGGCGTTGGGCTCTAAAGTTGGGACCTTGGGACGCGATGGGCTTCGTCCCCTCTCGTGCGAAGTTTCGGCCATATCTGCTCTTGGTGGCACTATATCATCACGATTGCTCTCCCGTCCAGGAACGGCAGTACTGTCCGACTGAGTCTCCTGTGGATGTGAGGCTTGCGTGTGCGATAATCCGGGCACAGCATCAGTTTGGGGCACAATGTTGTCGCACTCGTCGTCTGCTGAGGTGATTGATTCGGAACGTGGCGGGCGTAGATTTTGCTCATGTGGTAAGTCAGGGACAGTGTTAGTAGATGGTACATTGTGGCTTCGCCCACGCTCCTCCCTGGCTTCAGGCATACTAGCTGTTTCTGGCTCAATAACTTCAGGCGCGCGCTCTGGGAAGTCGGTGGCGACAGACATCGACGGAGTCAGACGTAGCGACCGCTCATGTGGTAGCTCGAAGATGTGCTCATCCGGTGGTGTCGCCAGCTCTGACTCTGGACTCGGAATTTCAGACACGTCCGCACTAGCATCGTGCTTGCCTTGCACCTCTCGGGAAGTAGGCATTGTAGTCGCTTCCTTCTCCGGTGAGGGTGCTCCACTCCGGAAGAAGCGCTTGAGACTTTGCAAACCCATGAGTAAGCAGTAACTTGACGTGACTACAGCGTACTGACTGTGTTGTAAGTTTTTAAGACTTGTGGCATCAGAGGAGCAGGCAAAAGACCTGCTAATGTGTCCACATTATTAGAAAAGCCTTCGCCCCGCTCAGAGGGGATGCTCGTTGTGAATAGAGTATTGGAGGTCTGCCTTGTCTGGATGTGGATGTCCAAAGAATGTTCGAGCCGGGGCTGAGCCCGTGGAAGCGGGGAAGGGTTGTGGGGTAATACTTGGACATCCTGGATTGAAAGTCAATCTGTCCCGCCCCAGAATAGGCAGGAACGAATGCGTTACGTCGCCAAAGTCGCTAGAGTCGTTCACGTTTCACAAGGATCAATACAGGGTAGAACAGCAATAGGCTTGAAACCCGATAGCACTATGATACATACAATAGATTCGTGATATACGGGTCTAGATAGATGGCTTTCCAGGATGATACTGGTATGTTGCTATCAATTCAAGAACCACGACGGAACTGTGACATTTTAGTCTTGTACATTTTGGCTACCTTATGGTGACGGCGAGCACATACCTTCTGGTCCCCACACTGCCAAAGATTCATCTCCTGCTGGGCCATATCCAATCACAGTATCCCTGTATCGATTAGCTTAGTACTGTGATGCAATCTTGAGTCACTTACTCGTTGATCAGGTCTCCATCGGCGTAATGCTAGGTTCGCATTAGCATGACACTCCTTCTACCAATAAAACACTGAAACATACCTCAATCATATTGTGGTGCACGTCCCACCTATAGCCTTGTCAGTACTTATTGCTCCACACAACCCTCTTCATCATGACGAACCAGTAATCGAAGATCTGCGAGCCTAGAATATGTCTTCCAACACCCCACACCGATTCATACCCCTTCGATGCCAACCACTGATGTCCCAAGTTCTGCGTGTCAAAGTCATGGACCTCAAAGCTAGCATGGTGTACATGTGCCGTTTTGTTCGAGCTCATGAAGAATGTGTGATGATCAACGTAGTCCTGGCCGCGGTCAATGTGGCAGAATACTGCAACCTCCTTCTTGTCTTTCGGCAGAGGACTGCCAGTACCGCTTGACATCTCAGACGTCTTTGCGTCAGCATCGTCGACGTACAGGATATCCGTGGGCACGAGGTTGAAGTTGCGAGTATACCAGTCGAGCTGCGTGGGAAAGTCCTGCACGCAGAGCCCGTAATGTCCAAGCTTGTGTACAGCCGCAGGACCAGGCTTGAAGCGCTGAAACTCGCGCTTTCGCGGCGTTTCCACCACGTCGTTGACGAGCAATTTACTAGGCAGGGGGCCGACTTGTGCTTTTTCTTGACCGTAGATGAGGTTGATGGGGAAGCCTTCAGGATCCTCCACGCAAAGGAGGTACCCTCCACCAGGGGCGTCCTTCAATTCCTCTATCGATCCAGCGTTGGGCAGTGTTGCTGCCTTTTCGAGGTCTGCGTAGCTCTCGACTTCAAAGGTACCGCCGAGAAACTTCTTCTCGCCTGCCTCGGCGTAGTCTTGTGCACATCAGTGTGAGCTTGCAGAGCTACCTTGTCGCGCAGTACTTACAGACATCTGCGAGAGATTAGTTCGGAAAAAGCATCAAGATTGGGATATGCGCACATTGATCAGTCCCGTACCCTTTGAACCACACCTGCGTCTCTGTCTTCTTCACCACATGCATGCCGAAGTCTCTCAAGAATGTTGTGATGAGTGACAGATCAGGGTGACGATATCGCATATGTGCCACCTTGACCAATCTGATCTGCTTGACAGCATCGATGCCATTACGCTTTCGCCACTCTGCTTGAGACTCTCTGTGCTGGGGGATTGCCTCTAGCTCCGGAACAGATGCTCCACGGTTTGGAGATGGTCCCCGGCTTGGTGCCTAGATTCTTTCGTCAGCTGGATCGCTGGCTTCACACGCCCGGAGACACAACATACTCCATCGCCGACCTTCTTCGTGAAGCTCTCAAATCCGGAAGACATATTGACTAGAAAAGTAGAGAGTTAGGCGATGTGGGGCTGTGAAAGTGATCAAGCTATCATGCAACAAGACAGCAAAGGACATGTATGTGTACCAAGGGGGCTTTGTAAGAACTACAGCGTGATATCGAAGAGTGATCTATATTTGCCAATGTGATATCTATTCAACTAAGCTCTCGCAGACATGGAGGGAATGGAGGGAGATGAGCTGGACACGGAGGTGAGCCCCACCGGGTAGTAGACATCCACCAATTTGCCGGGGCGGGACTATGATCGTGACTGTGCACATTGGGACTGACTCCCTTTGTCAGACCACAAGACTTGTGACATTATGTTACAAGATCGCTTGCATTTGCTACATAGTCATTCTATCACGCGCTTTGGCCGAACTGCACACAGTATAGCCTATTTGCCCGTCAGTTCCGTCTCGCAGCCACATTACCACAACCCCTCCAGCTCAATTTCGGACCACATATCCTCTGCTCGAGAAGAAGTCGCACTTAGGGCCGACATCAGGATCTGGGATCGGCGAGACAGTCGTATAGGTCACTGCAAGCGCTTGCAACGAATCGTTGTAGGTTGAGCCTGAGCCCCTGTAGCTAGGCCAGAACGGTGCATTCGGGCTGCGATAGGGATTAGGGTCGTGCGAGATTGTGAAGCTGATCCAGTAACTGCTAAGGATCATCGCAAGAGTCTGGTTGTTTGCAGCTGGAAACCCAGTTGTGTTACTGTTCAAGAAAGCTTGGGTGGCGGCATGAAGCTCGGAGCCTGCAGGTTTGTCAGTGTTTGTCAAATGGCACTCTCTTGGACGATTCTCTTTGCTTCGTACCTGCTGACATGATCATCTGGATAATATTAGTGCACAGTGCACAAGTCATGAGTGCCTCGTGTAAGAAGGACATACCTTGAACACAGCACTAGTGTTGAAGTAGCTGCTGTCTGACATCGCCTGAGCCTGATATGCTGTTGGGCAACAGACCTATTGGAGAATGTCAGTCTGAACAGCATATCGGCACTCCTCACATACGATGAAGTCTGAAAACCAATCTACACGCTGGTAAAAGGTGCTGTTATAATTCGACCGAGGGTATAGTTGGTAGAGCCGATTATAGAACGAGTTCGATGCATAGGGAAACACTTTTTGGGCGTCCATGGTCTCTTCGATCTCGGTGGTGATGTTGACGTTACTGTATCTCACACCCTGTCGCATGTCAAGTTGTGCTCACGCAATCAGTTACAAAAGCTGACCTCATAGGCATCACGGTCTGTGAGTAGTGGGACGCGATAGAAGTTGCCAGTTTTGAAAGCCTGGTCAGGCAGCATCTGTACGAACTTTCCATCCACGACAGGTCCGAAGTAGAAGTCACCGGTGCCTGTTATGCCATTAGTACTGATCTGATCTCCAGAAGCATAAGATAATGGTATTATTCACCTGTACCAGGGGAGCCCGCTGCGTATGAGATATTCTGGACACGCTGATTGACAACCGCGAGACTGGCTTCAGGCAAGCCCCTCAGGCAGTCGAGTGTGGTGCAGTTCGCTGCTTTCAACGTGTTCCGGAATTGTATCTCCTGGCTACTAGCGTTAAGGAAAGGTTGCCATTCGACTTGCCTCTGATATTTCTTTGTACCCACTAGGCGCTGTCAGTCTCGCAAGCTCATGCTGCAGTACGCATGGTAGCTCACCTCCAGTGCTAACCGTTGATCAAGAAGACCAGCATTCGCAACGCCGTCAGCCATGACCTCGGAGCCTGTACAAGGTTAAGATACGTTTGGTGTGAAGCCAATGGGATAGCATACCAGCAAGAAATCCGAACATGCCCAAGCGATACTGTATCGAAACGTACATGATCTGTCCATTCGATGCGTTTACAAGGCCGTCGCCAGGCGTCTGGGCACTCCCACTGACATAGCCACCACCTGTCAATACCTTCAGTATACAACTCTTGCACCTTCCTGACGGTAGTAAATACCATGGATCTGTAGCAAGACAGGCAGGTTGGAGCTTACGGGCTTGCTCGGCACCAGCACATCTAGAATTAGGCAGTCCTCAGACATTGGCTGAGTCTCGAACTCTGCCTCAACAGTTGCGGCACGGTTGAAGGCGAGGGACTCAGGGTAGCTCTGCCAGCACCATGGCGCAATCTGAGTGGCATTGACAGTCTTGCTGGTGAAGTTGTTGTTGAGCTCAATGTTACGAGGCCTTTGCCATCTCAGCTCGCCTACAGGTGATTGACTGTGTCATTGTCAGCTAGCTGGGGTCGTGCAGAGGGACTGAGGTGGATTCACGCGTAAGGAATGCCCCTGTAGTAGTTGATGCCAGCAGTAGCATTTTGATAGCCAGCGTATTTGACCTGATGACGCTTGTCAGCCCACAAAGAATAGATTGCTCATACTGCCACGGAGCAAAAGTCTGAAAGAACCCTGGGGAGAGTGCCATGGGGTTTCTGCTCAGACTTATGGTCTAGTACAGTGTTAAGTAGACTCACGTAGCCTAGGTCGATGATAGGTGCATTGGATGTCCCCGTAGCGGTCTGCAGTGATTGGCAGGTGGCCGTCGCGACTATGACAGCCTGCAAAATCAGAGCTTGTAGCTTCATCTCTTCCAGGTCAAAATCGTGTTTCTTTGTGCACACATACTGACAATTGGCGAGGACCGGGGCAGTATATGTGCCTGCCAAGCTCCATACATTATGGCGGTATTGTAAGTGAGGGGTAGTGCAAGCGGTGAGCATAAGGTGACGCGAGATGGCCCGATTAGGCTGTTCACGGCTGGAGGCATTGGCGCCGATGAAGGAGGGAGAGGTGCAGCCAAATGAAAGTCTTAGATTTCTACATCATCTGTGTCGCTTTACATTGCAGTCCCATATCTACCGGTCATACATATTCCTATTTCCTCCCACGTATTACCAGTGCAAAAGCAAGACCGTGATCACACAGCCATAAGATATGAGGGTCTGCCATTCCTGATACCTCTTCTCATGATTCTGTCACTTCCGCTGGCACAGTCCATCCCAATCCATAGTCCGGCGCCATCTTCCATGTTGCCCTTTCTGTTGCATTGTTGACCTGACCTGCAGTCCTTGCCATACCACAGAGGACCGTTGTCGTCGACAGTTCCAAGTCGCTGACAGCCAGCAGCGGCGGAATATGAAGCACTTCCAGTGGCCATAGCAGTGGCTAGAGATGTTGAAGTAGAAACAACAACAGCTGTTTGTGTTTGTATAGAAGTGAGGAAGAACATTGCCGTTTGTGTCTGCAGCACAGTCTGCGTGGTAGTGTCGATGTTGGTTGTGAGTAGGTAGATGGGACTTTGAGTGGGTGTAGGGGTTGATGTTGGCGCAATTGTCGACGTAGGCATTGCGAGCTGAGACTTAGACATCACGACGGTCATTCTGTCTGAAGCTGAAGCCTTGGCCTGAAATTGAGCCTGTTGGCAAGCTGGCTGGCCATCGAAAACGGGACATCCGAGTGAATCGACTCCTGTTCGCATGCAACCCATGCCGCCCATTCCAGAAGTGACTCCACAGCCGTATGGCATGTTTGCGCGCGTGATCAGCTCTTCTGTGGAAGGTATCGAGCTCTCGTCATGATGAATCAGCTGCTCACCATGCGCAGAGACGCCAATGCTGGTGCGAGGAAGACCATAGGTAGGGCGGTGATCGGGGCGAGGAAGGGTTATCCAGCTGGAGAGTATCGTACTATTTAGGACGTTGCTGACGAAAGAGGACGCAGTAATGTTGTGAGCAAAACCATGGCCAAGGGTGCGGTTGCGGTTTGAAAGGTGATGCCAGGTCGAGGGTCTCGTTGCGTTTACAGCCTCGACCATGCCGTGGCGCATCTCCACATGGTGGTCACGGCTAGGGAGATGTCGGAACTGTGTACCGTTGGTGGCGGCGGGTGCAGTGAGGTTAGAAGTGTTCGGAAGTGCCGAGCTCCCAAACGCAAACATCGCGCCGGCGAGGAGGAGGAGGAGTTGGATGACTACGAACATCTTGACACGCGCTGGAAGTCTGGAGAATATATCGTATGGGTTTTGGATTGTATGGCATGTCTATATGCAATAAAGAGCAGTGCTTATATAGTCCCACTACTTACGCTCAGTCTGCTTACCAAAGCATAAGTTGACTTTTGCTCTTCAAGTCACGACCACATTCCATATACTGAGTTTGAACGAGATTCTGAAACATGCTCGCCTCTGTTTCATTCAAACTGGTCAGACAGAGTGCCGTGGGAGCTACGTTATGCTGAAACGTGAAGCAAACGTGTCTAGCTGTTTCGGATAGAGTTCCGGCGACGGAACGCCACATTTCGGCTGCGGTGTTTTGTGGGGAGAGTACCGTTGTACTTACCGGAGCTAGACTGCGCTAGAAGCAATGCTGTATGATTCAAGATCTTTCACCTATCACGCTATCGACCTTGCCACCTGCGTGAAGATACAGCCTGTATAGTACTCTCTAGAAGACGCGTAAGGCCGGGGAACGGCAGTAGATGATCTCTTGCAGCGGGATATGCTGACACCAGTACAGGGTTTCTGGTGTCCAAGCTGTTTTTGCCAGCGCTGCTGCGTTCGAAAACGGTTGTAGAAACTCAGCCCTTTCAGCAACGGCACCAGCTGTACGGCTGATTACCAAGGAATCAACGCACAGCTGTGTGTCTTCCAATACTGCATGAGGGAAGCCAGAATGTGTGGTGACATTGTCTCTATCTGCAAGAGAAAACATGGAGCACGTCGTCGTCGTCGTCGGCGTTGATCTACACGTAGTTCATCTGTGATCGTCCATCTCAATCGGTGTGCCGCGTGCTAGATACCGTTTCAAAAGCTCTTGATTCGCTTAAAATTGACCTGGGGGAGCGTCGTCCGATCTGGAACAAGGGACGGAGGTCCGTGGCTTTTTTTGACCGATGCCAGCCGCAGAAACGCTGTCATCCATTCTGACAAGATCCTTGCTCCTGCATGCAAGACTTGCAAGACTTCTCGTCACAGATACATGCACTCACAGCGTCAAGGCCCGAGCTGGCCAGGCTAGTAGCTTAAGGTTCACCATCTTGCCGCCCCTCTTACCTTAATCACATCTGAATCTCGACTAATACTTCCTCTGCTTCCGCTGCTCGTGCTTTGCCATCTATTGAACACTCATTTCTGTGATATCTACCCTTCGGATCTGCTTGACTTGTTATCCTATCCTATCACATACCCTCGCGCTGTCTTCAGTTGACGCGTGCCCGCTAGACGAACGCCTTCTTCAGGCATCCTGACCTTCTGAGCATTCCTCATTGCTGGACACTTTGGCATCGCTCACTTCCACAAACACAACGCTCACTTCATTCCAATGCCTGCAATAATGCAGATACGGCCACTCTCATTCCGCTCACGAGCACAAACAGCACCAGTCGTGGCAGCACGTAGATCTAGTCCACTAGATGTGAAGAGGTGGGATGTCTATCAGCCTGCTACACCATGGGATGGTCTCAGAAGAGTGAGGATACACCAGGATATATACTTGAAGCTTTTGACTCACGATCATTAGGACGCAGAGCTATGGTCACAATCTGGCGACTGCACAGTTCATCTCTACGCCAGGGGCCAATCCCAGCGTGGTCCATCATTCAGAGTCTCATATCGAACCCTTTGCAACGCTCATTGCGTCGAAGCTCTACAATCTGCCTCATCCCAGTCATACTTCTCCCAAACCTCACCACTAAACAGCAACTCCACGACACCTGTCACGAGTCCCCTCGACTCTCCGCCTCCTTCCTTTGAGCTATATCTAGCAGCTCCTGCACACCTCAATCGCGAAGAAGCATACAAATACAACCTCACAACGAGAAACTTCTTTGCATGGGTGTGGGGTAAGCCTGTTGTTGGCGAGAGTCTTGGATGGGCTCTTGTGGCTCTTGCTGAGCGCATACATCTGTGGTCATCCGCGGACGTCGATGTTGTAGAGGAGGTGCTATATTATTCAGAACGGATTGGCTACCTGGAATTCGTGGACTCGCCTCAGAACTCGCTAGCCATGTTGCACTTTGGCGAGCACTTCCAAGACAGATCATTGTGGATAGACGCGTACGCACATTGTGTCGGAATGAAAGATCGGCTGGAAGATAACTACGGTTATGAGGTACGATAGCGAAGTTCATGCGTATTCTTGAATGATACTGATTGTCTACAGCTCATCACCAGGAAGAGTAAGGCACTGATGTCTCGAGCATACTTGGAGATGGATCTACACATCGCAAGAGCCACGAATGCAATCGGAACCTTTCTGGAAGAAGAGCTGTCCTCGACACATCTTGGCCTGGTGATGGGGGCTCGCAGTCATCTTGATACGTTCCGCACATTTGTACAAACCTTCTGTGTCGCCAAGTATGGCTACTGGCCACCCCGGCAGCACGGCGTGTATGACAGAGATCTATATGCAAGTATGATGGACGACTTCACGGCATTATACTCATATCTGGCCGATACATCGAAATCAAATGCGCGGACACAGTATGGTGCGAACGGCGGTGTCTGCGTTGTCCAGAACCTGGAAGCATTCAATTCACGACAACGTCTTCCTCCACTTCCATACTCATTACCACTTATTCCTCAACTCACCGAAGTCAACAAGGGATCACAGCTCTCAAGGAGCTTACTGCACCTTAGGAGTAATAGCAAAGATGGCAAGCTAGAGCGTATCATGACTGCTCGGCATGGTCTGGAGAATGCCACGAACCGTGATGATCCGCATGTCATGAGCTCTGGGTTCGTGCAAGCATATATCAATTTCGAGGGCGATCTTGCGGTACGATGTGACGACAAGGTCTCGACCATCGAAGCACGGAAAGTCCGATGGCTCCTTGTATATGGCATGCTCCAAGTACTCACCTCGATGAACCAAGCACCACCGGAAGTGCGACATTCTGAGAACGCGCCGTATGCATTGTGCTGTCTGACTGAGGGTTGTCCATCATGGAACAGCACACCGCTTGCTCCTACCCGCACCACCTCGTTACAACTTCCAGCATTCGATCGAGCCACGACCACCCAATTGAGCCCGCTCACCACCATTCAGCCAGACTGTGAGTTTGCAGACTACTTTGCATACAAACCTAGCGTCGGTGCCAGAGCGCCATCGCCGCCACCACGCAAGTCACCGATGAGAAGACTCTCTACATTACGCCGCGCGAGTGTCAGATTGAGCAAAAGAGGTGGACGACCACAGTCACTTCATAGTCATACTGCAGACCCCATGTCCAGGACACAGAGCATGATTGTGCCTGACTCTCCTATATCGGTTGCTGGGTCAAGCAAATGTAGCAAGTCACCGGCACCATCACTGTCCTGGAGTGCAGAAGGCGCAGATTCGTCAAGTACCGAGGACGAAGCTGGCTCTTTTGACGTCGACGAGGCTTTATTCGCCAATCTCAAGGATAACGATTTTGATCTTGCTGCGATGATTGCAAAGGCGCAGAGTCATGCTCCTGACTTGAAATCGCATCCAGCGTTCAATACCGTGGATGCTTTCCTTGACGATTTCTTACTGAGCGCATTCTAATGAGGGACTTGTAATGACTTTACGTGGGGGATTGTACATTATTAAACCTGGGAAGGATAGCCTCAGGGAAGGACATACAGGAGGAGCCTGTACTTAGGCGCTACAGTATACTTGTCTCTTACTACGTACTGTCACGACTATTATGCTAGACCAATGTCACCACTTTCTTATTATGAAGCAAGGGCGTTTGATTCAGGGGTTTTGAAGTTTAAAGTGGAGTCTAGTCTCGAAACGAGGAGAACATGCTCGAATTGTAGTTTCAGGCACGCTGTTTATTTGTAGCTCTTAACTCTTCACTTCTCACAAAGCTTTTTGCCTATTCAAACACCCCATACACAACCACCTTTAATCTCTTTTCTTTTGTGTTTCAATCTTGTACCTTCGATACCCTCTCACCCCAAATCCACACACATACACCGCCATCATGTCTCAAGAATCGTTCGAGTTCCAGGCTGAGATCTCTCAGCTGCTCTCTCTCATCATCAACACCGTCTACAGCAACAAGGAGATCTTCCTACGAGAACTCATCTCCAACGCATCAGATGCCATCGACAAGATCAGATATGAAGCCCTCTCAGACTCAAGCAAACTTGACTCTGGCAAAGACCTGCGCATCGACATCATTCCTGACAAGGAGAACAAGACACTGACGATCCGCGACACTGGTATCGGTATGACAAAGGCGGATTTGATCAACAACCTCGGAACCATTGCCAAGTCTGGTACCAAGCAGTTTATGGAGGCTCTCACCGCTGGCGCTGACATTTCCATGATTGGTCAATTCGGTGTTGGTTTCTACTCTGCTTACCTCGTCGCCGACAAGGTCACCGTTGTGTCCAAGAACAACGACGATGAGCAGTACATCTGGGAGTCCAGCGCTGGTGGCACTTTCACCATCACTGAGGACACCGAGGGCGAGCAGCTCGGCCGTGGCACAAAGATCATCCTCTACCTGAAGGATGAGCAGATGGACTACCTCAACGAGTCCAAGATCAAGGAGGTTGTCAAGAAGCACTCTGAGTTCATCTCATACCCCATCTACCTTCACGTCACAAAGGAGACTGAGAAGGATGTTCCTGATGAGGACGCCGAGGAAACTGTCGAGGATGAGGACAACAAGCCCAAGGTCGAGGAAGTCGACGATGACGAGGAGGAGAAGAAGGAAAAGAAGACGAAGAAGGTCAAGGAGAGCACCATCGAGGAGGAGGAGCTCAACAAGACCAAGCCAATCTGGACTCGCAACCCGCAAGACATCACATCTGAGGAGTACGGTGCATTCTACAAGTCTCTGTCTAACGACTGGGAGGACCACCTCGGTGTCAAGCATTTCTCCGTTGAGGGTCAGCTTGAGTTCCGCGCTATCCTCTTCGTGCCTAAGCGCGCACCCTTTGACCTCTTCGAGACAAAGAAGACCAAGAACAATATCAAGCTCTACGTCCGCCGTGTCTTCATCACTGACGACGCAACCGACCTCATTCCAGAATGGCTCAGCTTCGTCAAGGGTGTTGTCGACTCTGAGGATCTCCCTCTCAACCTGTCTCGTGAGACTCTTCAGCAGAACAAGATCATGAAGGTCATCCGCAAGAACATTGTCAAGAAGACCCTTGAGCTCTTCAACGAGATTGCCGAGGACAAGGAGCAGTTCGACAAGTTCTACACTGCATTCAGCAAGAACATCAAGCTCGGTGTGCACGAGGACTCCCAGAACCGTGCTCAGCTCGCCAAGCTCCTCCGCTACAACACCACCACCTCTGGTGAAGAGATCACCTCTCTTGCCGACTACGTCACCCGCATGCCCGAGCACCAGAAGCAGATGTACTACATCACCGGCGAGTCGCTCAAGGCTGTTCAGAAGTCACCTTTCCTTGACGCTCTTAAGGCCAAGAAGTTCGAGGTTCTCTTCCTCGTTGACCCCATCGACGAGTACGCTTTTACTCAGCTCAAGGAGTACGAGGGCAAGAAGCTCGTTGACATCACCAAGGACTTCGAGCTCGAGGAGACTGACGACGAGAAGAAGGAGCGTGAGCAGGAGGAGAAGGACTACGAGAGTCTTGCCAAGTCTCTCAAGAACGTTCTTGGTGACAAGGTCGAGAAGGTTGTCGTCTCCCACAAGCTCATCGGCTCTCCTTGTGCCATCCGCACTGGCCAATTCGGCTGGTCCGCAAACATGGAGCGTATCATGAAGGCACAGGCTCTCCGTGACACATCAATGTCCAGCTACATGTCTTCCAAGAAGACCTTCGAGATCTCCCCCAAGTCTCCCATCATCAAGGAGCTCAAGAACAAGGTTGAGACTGACGGCGAGAACGACCGCACTGTCAAGTCTATCACTCAGCTTCTCTTCGAGACCTCTCTCCTCGTCTCTGGATTCACCATTGACGAGCCTGCTGGCTTTGCCGAGCGCATTCACAAGCTCGTCAGCCTTGGCTTGAACGTCGAGGAGCCAGAGATTGCCGAGACCGCTGAGGAGACCGAGGCTGCAGGCGCTGCACCAGCTGAGCCTGTCAGCGAGATGGAGTCTGTTGATTAGATGATTGAAGAGGTCTTGGACTACTGACGTTCCACATAATAATGACTTAGCATGGCGTAGAGTGGGCAAAAAATGGAAATACCTTACACGTTGATGGTTGACATGATGGACGAAAGCTGATGGAAGCATGGACATGTATATTACCGCCTCTTTTAACAGATTCTATATGGGAATTGAGTTTCTCTTCACAATTACCATACCATACCATACGTCTAATATACCTTGCCGTCGCTGTTTTCTGACGTGACCACAAATCTATTACAAATTACCTGGGTCGCCCCGCCATGGATCATGCCGTACCGGTATTTCACGTGCCAGGCCTCTTTCCTTCCCCAGTTCCAACGATTCGTGGACTCTCTCATCTCTACTTCACCGACTGCAGCACACTTCTCACTTTTTCATGACATAGAATCTTCTGATTCCAAATACACCCCTACATCCCCATTGGCCTATGGCAGAGACTTGCATCGTCTGTCTAGGCGACCTTGCCGGTGGCGGGTCGTCCTCTCGTCGCTCTTCGCTAGCTGCTCCACCGCTTGGGGAAAGCGGACCCGATGCCGTGTTATCTCTTGCTGGACTCGATGACAATGCGATCACGACGCCACATAAGGACAACACGCATATCAAAGAAGAATACACAGACGAACTCGCCGACCTCGATCCCTCTACTGCTATAGCACACCTCTTACCATGTGGTCATAGCTTGCATAACGAATGCTTGAAGCCTTGGACGGAGAGAGCCAACAGTTGCCCAATATGTAGGATACAGTTCTCAATTGTTGAGGTCAAAGCTCGAGTCAATGGTAAGTCTGCATGATCGTATGCAAAGTCTTTCACTGATGCCTGGCTTTGCAGGGCCTACACTCGACTCGTATGTTGTACAGGACAAGAAACAGGAGGCTGAAATCGACCCTGCCATGATTATGGACGAAGACCTCTTCGATGAGCCTGCTATTGAAGCGTGTATCATCTGCGAACAGTTCGGCAGTGACGACGACCTTCTTCTCTGCGACGGCTGCAACGCTTCATGTCATATATACTGTACTGGGCTGAACGCAGTTCCAGCAGGACCCTGGTTCTGCATGTTCTGTGTAGAGGATGACATACCAATCTTGACACCAGCTCCTCGTTCTAGCCGGTCCGGTCCACGAGAGCGAAGAGGGCGACAGGCCCGGACAGGATCTCGCCATGATCCTTCTAATCAGGCATGGGCTCGAGTATGGCAGAGTGTATGGGATAGGCTCGATCTGGATCTTGACTTTCCCTTCGACGACGAGTTGAGTGTGGCACAGAGGACTGACACACAACGGCGAGACTTTGCGCAATGGCAACAACGATTTCATATCGCCGAAAGGCTAGGTGGTGCTGCACGATTCCGAGATACAGCAACGACATTGCTTGAAAGACCACTCCCACAACCAGAATCTCAGGATGAGCTCCGCGCCTGGAACGCTTTCGACAAGGCGAAGGAGTTGCAAGAGAACGATACTCCTTTAGTCCAGAGTCCGACTTCTCGCAAGCGCAAGTCAACTCCCGCTTCACCAGCAGATACTGCACCGGAACCTGAGAGAAGACTTAAGAGACCACGGACAAGAAGAGCGCAGGAGCTCGCCGATGCTTCATCTGATGCTGGCCATGAGTCGTCGACCAGTACACGTCGCATGAGTGAACCGGCAGTTCCGGCTCCTGCGGCTATTGCGCGAGGGGATGCTCAAGGACCAAGTTTCCTTCAATCTCTTCTCAAGGAGGTCCAACATACACCAACAAACAGCATCACACGATTGAACAGACAACTGAACATTGAGGTGCCGACTGCGACCGATTACCTATCCCCAGGCCTTGGCTCGCCTGCTTCTTCTCCAACGACATCCAACCACCCTTCACCACGTCTTCGTCCATCGTCACCTCCACCCAACTATCATTCCAGACCATCCTCACCACCGCCATTAACATCACGGATCGAGCCTATTTACGCATTGCCATCACAAAGTCATTCTCCACTGGCACGACCAACAGGTCAATCAGACTCAGAGGACAGCCCGACAGAACTGGATACAAGGTAAGCACATCCTCTCCAATGCCACAAGTGAGGAGGTTTTGGGCAGTCGTGTATTGTGATCACGACGCTGAGTTCGGCAGCATGTCGCACGCTCCCTACTGGCTTCGGCCAACGGCACGCCGTCTGCTCTGCTACTTCTCCTCGACCGTCCTCGCCCGGCGTGTCACCTTCGTCCGCAAATCGCAACCGAGACCTTCGAGACCTTCGAGACCTCCGAAGCTACCCACAGTCCGCCACGCACGAACACGTACTTACCTCTCCCACTAGCATCCTACGCGGCCGTCGTAAAGACAAAGGTCCTGCTTTACCCATCACATCCGACCTCAGCTCACACTCCTCCCCACCGCCAAGAAAAGGCATCTCCCTCGCCACAAAGACAGAGATCCGCGACATTGTCAAGGCGGAACTGAAGCCCATATACAAGAGCAGACTCATTAACACGGACGAGTACACGGACATCAACAAGCATGTCTCGCATCTGCTGTATGACGAGATTGGCAAGAGCGGGTATCATATAAGTGAGGACGAGGATGATAACGCTCAGCGGAATGGGTGGACTGCGTTGGCAGCAACGGAGGTTGCGGTGGCGTTGAGAAGACTAGGAAAGCGTATGGATGATCCACCACAGCCGCCACGACAAGGTGGTGCTGTCAAGGTGAAGGTGTCAGGGTGACACATTCCCTTGGCTGTATTGGTCTGTGGACAGCGAATGTAGATGCAATGACGATACCAATGGATACCAATGGACAAAATGGATGGCGCTCTGGCATTCGACCCATGTATGGGATAGGATGGGAGGATGGATGAATAGAATGGATGGGATGGGATGGGAATACAGGATCATGGAAGATACCCCTGCACCTTGCTATTATCTGTAATGCATATTTATTTATTCATTGGAAGCCTTTTCGCTACAGATGTCTCGTTGTAGTGTGAGCGTGTCGACACTGGTCACCCTGAATAGTGCTACAAACATATCTATCTTTCCTTGGTGCAATCCGTGCTTAATCATCATCAACTCCATGCAAGTGTGTTTTCACCAGTAGACTCTAGCTGACCCTCTCCGCATGTGCGCTTGGAATCATGCTATAAATGCCCTCGTTCACTGTGCTCGCCTGCCAACACGAGCCAATTCCCTGAGGGCTGCAGGTCGCAAAGCCCGGACATCCTGTCTGGGATTGTCACGCAAGATGTGGCAGAAGCCTCGTCGTGGTGACAGATCGTTCAGTACCCGCAGATTCCGACCTTGAACTCCACTTATGGCTGGAGAAGCTGATCGGCTGTTGCTTCTCAATGGTGGTGCAGACTGGACACATTGTGCGTCTCATCGAAACCGCCGGCTGTCCTTTGGTGCTTGGGAGGTCTGGCGATTGTCCTGCTCGGCACGATCCGGCGGTACCCTTTGACGAACTGTGATAATAGTCTTGTGTCGACGGCCTGCCGAGTCCTTGTTGCGAATAATATTGGCACCTGAATGAGCCGGATGGTGCTGTTCGCGACTTCTAGTGAGTCTCGGTGCGACGTGCCCCATATCTTGGAAGCGTCATGCTTCACTGCTTCCGGCTGATGTCCAGCGTTTGTAGACCGCACAGATCTTCATCAGCCAACAATGACAGCAGCAGCACTCTCCAAGTCATTCTCAATTCCTACCATCTCTTCACTTCCGCCTAGCGTATTCGCGGCTTTCTCGAGGTCAGCTACGGTGTTCTCCAATCCTCGTAACAGTCCCTCAATCTCGGCCCGCTGGCTTGTGATCGCGTCGGCGATTGCGGCATTGTCCGCTTGTGTTGCTTGTAGCGCAGTGGTGAAGGATGCGCTTTGGCTTGTGAGAAAGGGCGCTAGATGTGCGGCGAGCAGGGATGTTGGCGCGAGGAGATGCGGTCTTCGAAAGGATGTTAGTCAGTGGTCTTGCCGTGGCCTGGGTGTGTGCATACGGTATTGGCACTGTCGCAGCAGATGCGCCGCCCTCCTCACCACTCTCCACGCCTGTAGCACGCTCCCGTCTACGTCTTGCATCCGCAATCAAGTCGTCCAGCTCGTTCAAACTCGTGATCACATCGCGCTCATCCATAAGTGCCTCGAATTCGCCCTGAAACACGTACGAAACATATTAGCCTCTTCCTGTACTCATTCCCCTTCCATACAACACTAACCTTACACATCTCCTCCAGCTTGCCCACAAAGTCTCGATGCAGGCCGTCCAGCGCTTGCGGCACGTATCGGGCGGGCGTGGGAAAGCATTCCGCGAAGTTGTTGTAGGAGCAGGTGCGTAGGGTGTGTGTGAGAGCGTCGTTGAAGACCTTTTGGAGGGCGCTGGCGCGAGGGCCGGGGGCGCGTGAGGTTGGGGGCACGGGTGGTGAGGGTGATCGTGGCGGTGGATCAATCCCTCTGGAGGTTGACTCGGGTGGTGGCATTGCTGATGGCATTGTGGTGGGCTGTGTATATGATGCTACAGTCAAGGATGGTGTTGGTGCTGCAAGAGCAGCTCGAATACATGTTGCCGTTTTGGGCTGATGGTGGTAAACATGGAGGTCTTGGCGTGGCAGGGTTAGCCTCGGTATCCTTGTTTCAAATGATCCCTTCAACTCACCTTCAATCCACTTCACTGCTGCAAACATTCGACTTGACTTAACTTCAGTACAATTAAATCTCATCGTCCAAAACAAACTCGTTTCTGTGTTTGCTCATGCTTGACACCGCTACCCATGATTGCTAATTGTGTTCTCACCGACTGTCTCAGCTCGATCATAGATCTATCTTGTGCTAGCCTTGATTGTTAATTAGGTACCCACCACATCATCATCACATCATGCAAATAATACCAGATTTAGCGCAGTATGACGACGGCCTTGGGTCTCTGCGGTGCTTACCATACGAAGTGCGAGCGATGATACTCGGTCACCTTCTTGATGCGCGATCTGATGAGAACTACTATTGCCTAGAAAATGTCCTTCAGAACTGCACCAAGGAGAATCATGGACGTCACAACATCAAGATGTACTCGGCTGAAGGCTTGAGATGGCGCCCGAAAGGTGAATACAATCTGAATACCGGAATACTTCATGCTAGCAAGGCTCTGCACACCGAGGCATCAAATTATCTCTATAACACGAACGGAATGATACGGATCAAGATGCCTATTCGCGACGCCTTTGATGGTTATGATCCGTTCCGTTTCGATCCATTTCTCTTCTTCTTCCAATCCGACAGTGCAAAAGTACTGGCCGGTCAGAACTTCTTGTTCGATGTGGACGTTGACTTCACGGACCCAGATATTCATGCTCAGCATCGCTGCCTCGCTTTCTCAAGGTACCAAGCACATACTGTCATCCAGTATTTGTCTCGTTTACTTGCCGCCAACGAGATGGGTTGCAGAGTTCGCATGACCGTGCCACGTCGAACTGAATCTAATCGTGCCTTAACGAGATCTCTCACACCTTGGCTGTGGCTGCAATGTTACGACGAGTTTGATATTGTATCCAAGTCTGAAGACATCCAAACCATTCGACGAACAGCAGAAGAGCTCAAAACTACAGGTCAACTTTCACTGCACGAATGGAAAATGACAACTTCGATAAGCCTCGATTTCATTGAGCGAAGCATGACCAAAGAACATGGCTCTACATGGCATGTCCCGTTCTATGTTACCAAGTACTGCTCTTACATTCACAAGTGTACATCACAAGCGCTCAAGGCTCCCGAGGACTTCAGCATGTTCGACATCAACATGCGTGCGGGATTATGGTGGCTTGTATCCCAGACCCAGTCGCCAATCGAGGGCTTTGAAGTCGCAGAACTCGATCCGGAGGAAGTGCTGAAAATCTCCATGTGGGCATCTGACTCACTTGCCCAGCTGGTGAACAAGAACATTTTGAGTGCTCTGCCCACCTATGGTCACTTTCATCATTTCCTGACATGGTTACACATTTGCCTGAGACTGTGTGCCGAATGTATGGGAGCTCTCGGCATCTGGAACCAAGCATGCACTTCTTACACGCAGGCTCTCGATCTGCCGTTCCACCCTCGGGCTGCCGCCGATACTGTGGAGTGTTTGCGTCGGGCGCTTGAAGTCGCGAAGTCGAACTACACCGAGGAAACAGGCTCTGCGTGGCAGCAGGTCGGAGAGCAGGCCGATTGGTCAGTCGTGTTGCGACATCTGCGGGAGGATGCGCAGCCTATGAACGCGCCATTAGTAGTATTCCATTGGTGGTTGGCTACGGTCGAAGATTGAGACATACAAAAGGGATAGCAGGGTTCACACGCCACCGACCAACTGCTTAGCATCAGGCGTACATCATGTAGCATGCTGGAGTAGCATCTCGTCCTGAGCACGGGTACAAGATCTGCAGTAATCGATGCAATCGTAAGAAAAGGTCACATTGAGTGGTTAGAATTCGAGCACTACTATTGTGAAAGAGTCTATACCAGAGTAATATCACGAGATTACTCCAAGAATGCCCCCTGACGAAAGTCATCATCCATACAGCACCACAACCCCTCCCTCGTACACCCTTCCACATCACGGCTTATTCTGCACATCGGCCCCATTGACCGTACTCTCATTCACCGCCTGCACCTGCGTCTTCGGCAACGCACTCGTCCGTATCGGTCCCATCTTCCCATCCATCTCCCTGACCTCCCTCGTCGCCTGCTCCAAACACCCTGCCGCGGCCGCCACGAACCCCAAATACGGCTTACTCGGCGCCAACACTCTACTCAGATACTCCGGGTGAAACTGCACGCCCACGTACCACGGATGGTCTTTAATCTCCACAATCTCCATCCTTACGCCCTTGTCATCTTTCCCAATGAAATTGAGCCCGCCCTTCTCCAGCTGTGCAATGTACTCCGGGTTGACCTCGAACCGGTGGCGGTGCCGCTCGAGAATCGATGTCTGATCGAGGCCGTACAGAGCGCGGAGTTTGGACCAGTCGCTGCCGGGTTGGAACTCGGTCGGCCGCAGACCGAGGCGCATCGTCCCCCCAAGGTTCACCTGGTCGATCTCGGGCATGCTGATGATGAGCGGGGACGGGGTGTCCTTTACGAATTCGGCGGAGCTGGCGTCAGAGATGCCGCAGACGTTGCGTGCGTATTCGCAGACGGCGAGCTGCATGCCCAGGCAGATGCCGAGATATGGCTTTTTCTTCTCGCGCGCCCATTTCGCCGCTAACATCATGCCTTCTGTGCCGCGGAGGCCGAAGCCGCCGGGGACCAGCACGCCGTCGGCTTCGCAGAGTTTCTTCCAGGCGTTGTGGTGGCCTGCGGGGTCGGAGTCGCGCTTGTCGGGTTCGAGGAGCGAGGCGTCGATGAAGAACCAGTTCAGCTTGCGAC